>Ga0256405_10009830_pt1 | contig 12912 bp, 13 predicted proteins | sample RumenRJG_02DNA_FD_189096 | JGI IMG/M metagenome (GOLD analysis project Ga0256405, IMG submission 189096) | Bovine rumen microbial communities from Lethbridge, Alberta, Canada - RJG_02 | ecosystem: Host-associated > Mammals > Digestive system > Stomach > Rumen | place: Canada: Alberta...
ACTTCGGCAAGTGCCGCCCGGATTCGCCGATGATCTACGAGGCACACGTCGGCATGGCCCAGGAGCACGGCGGCATCGGCTCCTACCGGGAGTTCGCGGACAACACGCTGCCTTGGATCCAGGGCGCGGGCTACAATACCGTGCAGCTGATGGCGATCCAGGAGCATCCCTACTACGCCTCCTTCGGCTACCAGGTGACTAACTTCTTCGCTCCCTCCCACCGCTACGGCACGCCGGAAGATTTGAAGTACCTGATCAACAAGGCCCACGGCATGGGGCTGTCGGTACTGCTGGACGTGGTGCACAGCCACGCCTGCCCGAACCCCGGCGAGGGCTTAAACCAGCAGGACGGCACCAACTACCAGTACTTCCACGACGGCGAGCGCGGCTGGCACGCGGGCTGGAAGACCCGGATATTCGACTACTCCAAGCACGAGGTGCTCCACTTCCTGCTGTCCAATTTGAAATATTGGATGGAGGAGTTCCACTTCGACGGCTTCCGCTTCGACGGCGTGACCTCCATCATGTACGAGGACCACGGCCTGAACGGCTTTTCCGGCTATCCCTCGATGTTCTCGATGAACACCAACGTGGACGGGCGCGTGTACCTGATGCTGGCCAACGAGCTGATCCACGGCTATAACCCCAAGGCCATGACGATCGCCGAGGACGTCAGCGCCTTCCCGGGCATGTGCCTGCCGCTAGAATACGGCGGCGTGGGCTTCGACTACCGCCTCGCCATGGGCATTCCCGACGCCTGGATCAAGCTGGTGAAGGACATGATGCAGGACGATTGGGACATGCACTATCTGTGGCGGGAACTGACCTGGGGCCGCCCCGGCGAGATGAGCATCGGCTACGCGGAGAGCCACGACCAGGCGATGGTGGGGGACCAGTCGCTGATGTTCCGGCTGGCGGGCGCGGAGATGTATGACGGCATGGCGAAGGACTACCACAGCCCCACGATGGACCGGGCCATCGACATGCACAAAGTCATTCGCTTTTTGACCTGCGCCACGGCGGGCAACGGCTATCTCAACTTCATGGGCAACGAGTTCGGCCACCCGGAGTGGATCGACTTCCCCCGGGAGGGCAACAACTGGAGCTATCACTACGCCCGCAGGCAGTGGTCGCTGACGCAGAACTGGAATTTGAAGTTCGACTGGCTGGCCGCCTTCGACCGGGGAATGACGTATCTCATGAACACCCGCAAGGTGCACTGCTCCGGCCCCGCCGAAAGCCTGTGGATCGACAACGAGCGCAAGCTGCTGATCTTTGAAAGGGGCGGGCTGCTGTACGCCTTCAACCTGCACCCGACCTGGAGCCAGGAGAGCGTGTTTTTAAGCTGCCGCGCCACCGGTCCCGGAGGCTACAAAGTGGTGCTGTCCACCGACGATTGGCCCTTCGGCGGCCAAAGCCGCACCAGCATGGACCAGGTCTATTACACAGAGGACACCGAGTTCGGCTACGGCATCAAGCTCTACCTGCCCTGCCGCTGTGGCGTGGCGCTGCAAAAGGTGGAGTGGTGAGACGGATATGAGGAGGAATCAACCGATGAATTGGAATGAGGATAACATGGATTATGCCCTACTTGAAAAGGTGAACCCGGTGTTCCAGACCGCGAAGATGACCCTCTTCCAGCTGGCGGCGAACGGGGATCAGGACGCGATGGCGCTGGCAAAGAACATGGGCCTGACGCTGGAGGCGACGCAGAACAGCGCCACCACGACGGCTTCGCCGGAGCAGGTGTTGGGCGGCACGATCATGCTGGAGGCGCGCTACCGCACGATGGCGTGACTGGCGGAGGAATCCGGCTATACAGTGGTGGACATGCCCTGCGGCTACACACCGCGGGCGATCGCGTTCGCGAAAAAGGGATTGCCCTATTACGGGTTGGACCTTCCGGTGGTCATCCGGGAGGCGTCGGCGCAAATTCCGGCGCTGATTTCGCCGGAGCAGCGCGGGCTCGTGCATTATTGCGAGGTGGACGCCACGAACTACGCCTCCCTGGAGAAGGCATTGGAGGACATCGAGGGCGGCGTGTGCATCACCACCGAGGGGCTGCTCATGTACTTCACCGATTCGGAGGCGGGCGCGCTGTGCGACAATATCCGGCGCATCCTGGAGAAGAAGGGCGGCTGCTGGTACACGGCGGACGCGGAGGCGTCGCTCCAATACGTCGTCACCATGCGCGCGCTGGTGGGGGACCGCTTCATGGAGATCATGAAAAACGCCACCCGGCAGACGAGCGACAAGTCGGACGTGCAGATCGGCAAGAACGCGCTGATCACGAAGCCCGCCGACATGCCGGGCAGCATCCAGAACGCCATGGCGTTTCTCGCGAAGCACGGCCTGAAGGCGGAGCGCGTCACCGTGGCGGAGCACATGCCGGAGCTGACCTCTCTCTTAAGGGTCAGCCCCCAGCAGGCCACCGCTGTGCGGGAGGGCATGAAGCGCTGCGCCTTTTGGAAGATCACTTTAAGCGCCGCCGCGCCTGCCATGGAACTCCCTTCATCGGAGACGGAGGGGTTCGGCATCCATGCCTCCATGAATGGGATTCGCGGCCCAGGAATGCACCCGCTATGTCTACAAACAAGGGCTCTCTGTCCAAGATTCAAACCCGCCGCGGCTAAGAGTAACGGTCTATGGCGAAAAAGATGGTTGGTCATGAACCAGGAATTTGGTGATAATGCCTTGATATTCATATATAGTATAGGTGGATTGCACAATGTAAGTTTACAGAAATGCCTAAATGCACCTGACGCACCAAAACGGGGACAAAATGCACCCTGACGCACCCGTTTGCACCAAACTGCACCCTGACCGCGATTGTATCAAAGTTAGGGTGCAGAGCCACCTGTGGACGCCTATTGTACTACAATGGGCGTCCGTTGCTATCGGGGATAGTGGCACTGATTTTGAGAAAACTACGGTAAATATTTACCGATTCTCAAATAAAGCGTTGCTATCCCCGTTTGTTTCTTCATTTGTTCATTTGTGCGTCTTATAAAAAGCGGGTACGGCATATTTGCCGTACCCAAAGCATTATATGATCTTATTCAGGGTGGGGCTCATCACCGCAGGTTAATCTTAGCTGAAGAATGATAGAAGAATACAATCTCTAACCCTGCCGCATGATCAAGAGGTGGCGAAGCGCCATGACAGGATGATAGAAGAACATCCTGGGGCCGGAATAGCGCATCACGACGCGTATGCCACGGCGCATTTTGGGATTGTAGCAATGCACTGAACAGCGGGCACAGGTGGTCTTTGCAGCCATGAATGGGCAATGCTCTGTTCTTTGCAGGGCGTAGGTTTGCAGTAAGCGGCATTCGGGGCAGAGCTTTCCTCTCCCCGTGTGGTGCTTTCCCCGGCAGTAGATCGCGATCATTTCTGACACGACGCGCTTTTCCCACGCCCGCCTTGTTTCTGTATTCACAGTTGGTTCAACCCAGCATGGCCCTGAGGTCCTCCTCAGGCGTCGCAGTGGGTGCGATGCCGAAGTGCTCCACCAGGTAGTTCAGCACATTGGGGGACACGAACGCGGGAAGCGTCGGGCCGAGGCGGATATTTTTGATGCCCAGGTACAACAGTGTCAGCAACACGCAGACCGCCTTCTGCTCGTACCAGGAGAGGACGATGGACAGCGGCAGCTCGTTCACGCCGCAGCCGAAGGCCTCCGCCAGCGCAAAGGCCACTTGTATGGCACTGTAGGCGTCGTTGCACTGGCCCATGTCCATGATGCGGGGCAGGCCGCCGATGGCGCCCAGATCCAAGTCGTTGAAGCGATATTTGCCACAGGCCAGGGTGAGGACGATGGAGTCCGCTGGGGTCCGCTTCACCAGCTCGGTGTAGTAGTTCCTGCCAGGACGTGCGCCGTCGCAGCCGCCCACCAGGAAAAAGTGCCTGATCGCGCCGGCCTTTACGGCTTCGATCACCTTGTCCGCCACGCCCAGCACCGTGCCCCGGGCAAAGCCGGTCATGACCGTCTCGCCGCCGTTGATGCCGGTGAATGGCCTGTCCTCTGCATATCCGCCCAGCGCCAGCGCTTTTTCGATCACCGGGGTGAAGTCCTTGTCCTCGCCGATGTGAACGAGTTCGGGATAGCTGACCACCTCGGTGGTGAATACGCGGTCTTTGTAGCTGGCCTTCGGTGGCATCAGGCAGTTGGTGGTGAACAGGATCGGCGCGGGGATGTCCGCAAATTCCTTCTGCTGGTTCTGCCAGGCGGTGCCGAAGTTGCCCTTCAAATGAGGATATTTCCGCAGCTCGGGATAGCCGTGGGCGGGCAGCATTTCGCCATGGGTGTAGATGTTGATACCCTTGCCCTCGGTCTGCTCCAGCAGCCGCTTGAGATCGTACAGGTCATGGCCGGAGATGACGATGAACGGCCCCTTTTCCACCTTCAGCGGCACGGCGGCGGGGGCGGGTGTGCCAAAGGTCTCGGTGTTGGCCCTGTCAAGCATTTCCATGCAGGTCAGATTGTGCTTGCCGACCTCCATTACAATGGGCAGCAGCTCGTTCATGCCCCAGTCCTCGCCGATGGCGAACAGGGCCCTGGCAAAGAAGGTGTTGACCTCCTCGCTGCGATAGCTCAGCACGTTCGCGTGCCAGGCATAGGCGGCCATACCCCGAATGCCGAACAGGATCAGGGATTTGAGGGAGCGGATGTCCTCGTCGGCGTTCCAGAGCTTTTCCATGTCGTAGTCGTCATTTCTACCGCAGGGCTCAGCGCAGCTTACGCAGTTGGGCACCAGTCGCTGCTTTTCCGCGTGGACCTCATCGATCAGCGCGGTGATGGTCTCCGGGTTAAAGCTGACGTTGGTGATGGTGGTGAACAGACCTTTGATCATGAGGTCATGGGTGGCCTTGGTGGGCGTGGTATTGCCGTCCATCGCCCGGGCCAACCCGATCAGTGCGCCGGTCAGCGTGTCCTGAAGCTTCGCCACCTCCGCGGTCTTGCCACACACGCCTGCCTTGCCTCTGCAGCCGACACAGCCCGCGGTCTGCTCGCACTGGAAACAAAACATTTCATTTGCCATGGTTGAATTCCTCCTGTTATTTGCTGAGAGCATCATAGCACAAATCCGCATCCTCTGTATGTTGGAAATACAACACGAAGATATTGGCTGAATAAATATTGACATAGTATAATACTATATAGTATAATAAATGAAAGATATGTGCGAGGTCAGACAATTATGTTGCAGGCGCAAAATCGTTTTGAAATGATGCGGGAATATTGGCGCGAGCGATTCCTTGAAACGGACCAGGCAAGGCTGATCGAGCAGTTTCACCTGGCAGCGGACGATCAATATATTTACATTGTATACTATGAACAGCGATATGCCGTGAACCGCTCAAACGGGTTCATATCCCTTTGTGACGATCCCGGAGTGGAGATTCCCTTCGGCCCGCTAATGAGCATCTATCATCTGTTCTGCTATTCCAAACCCGGCGCGATGAACAGCGGCAGGTTTGTGCCCTTTCGTCAGGTCAGAGGCGCGTCGCCCTTCGCCCCGGCGTTCGAGAAGTCCATCGCGGAGGAGTTGTCCAGGCCCTTCGACGGTCATCTGGAAGCGCTGCGCCGGGCTTCTGAGGCGCTGAAGGGCGAGAGGATCAAACAGGGTGATGCCGGCTACATCTTCCGCGCCTTTGACTGCATGCCGGTGATGATGGTGTTCTGGGATGGAGACGACGAATTTCCCGCCCAGGCCAACCTGCTTTTCGATGCCAACATCACCGATTTTACCCACGAGGAGACGGTGTGCTGCGTGGCGGGCGATCTGATGCGTCGGTTGAAGGAGCTGGCGGGACTATACCAAAGGGAGTGATGAACATGGATACACAGGGCGGTTTCCTGATCACACGCATCAAACAGGTTGGTGGGCGTGTGTTCGAGCACATATTGGCAGAGAAAAATATCGACGCCTTCAACGGGGCGCAGGGCAGGATACTCTATGTGCTGTGGCGGAACGACGGTGTTCCCATCAGCACGCTGTCCCGGGAGACCGGCCTGGCCACGACCACGCTGACCAGCATGCTGGATCGCATGGAGGCGGCAAACCTGATCGTCCGCGACCGGGGCGACAGGGACCGCCGAAAGGTATTGATCTATCTCACAGAAGCGGCCAGGGGATTGGAGCGGGAATACAACGCTGTTTCAGAGGAAATCAGTAATATTTACTATAAAGGCTTTACCAAAGCGGAGATCGCTCAGCTGGAGGGGTATCTGGAACGGGTACTGAAGAACGTGGAGGAGGCGCTTTGATGAGCGTTTGCATTAAAGACCTGATACAGAATATGAACCTGGTGATCGGCTGCACGGTGGGCTGTGATTATTGTTATGCTCGAAACAACGTGCGCCGTTGGCACATGATCGAGGATTTCAGTCGGCCCGAGTTCTTTCCGGAAAAGCTGCGCCTGATGGAGAAACCATGCCCGCACAATTTCCTGCTGACCGGCATGAGCGACCTGGCTGGCTGGGAAACGGAATGGCGGGAGCAGGTTTTCCGGAAGATCGCGGAGAATCCGCAGCATCAGTTCCTGTTTCTGTCCAAGCGGCCCGATCTGCTGAATATCCGGACGGACATGGAAAACGCCTGGTTCGGCGTGACCGTGACCCGGAAAAGCGAGCTTTGGCGGATTGACGCGCTGCGAGAGAATGTGAGGGCAAAGCATTATCATGTGACTTTTGAGCCGCTGTTTGATGATCCGGGACAGGTCGATCTGCATGATATCGGCTGGATCGTCGTTGGCACAATGACTGGCGCTCAGAGCCGGAAGGTCCACACAGAACCCGCATGGGCCTATGCCCTGACGGAGCAGGCGCACAACAAGGTTATCCCCGTTTTCTGGAAAGAGGATCTCGTTCCAATCATGGGCGAAGAACAGATGATCCAGGAGTTGCCGGAAGACATGAATCAGGTATTGGAGGCGCAAAGGCATTGGAAGAAGTAAAGATCGGCCATGTGGACGTCAAAAGCGTCATGACCAAGTCCAGTTTGCCAGTGGGCGGTTACTCCGTGAACCCCTATGTGGGCTGCACCCACGCGTGCAAATACTGCTATGCCAGCTTTATGAAGCGTTTTACCGGTCATACCGAGGAATGGGGCACGTTCCTGGATGTGAAGCACTGGCCGGAGATTAGGAATCCACAGCGATACGCAGGACAGCGTGTGGTCATCGGCTCCGTGACAGACGGCTATAACCCACAGGAGGAGCAGTTCGGTAACACCCGAAAGCTGCTGGAACAGCTGCGCGGCAGCAACGCGGATATTCTTATCACGACAAAATCCGATCTCGTGCTGCGTGACCTTGATCTGCTGAAGGAGCTGGGGCAGGTCACCGTATCCTGGTCCATCAATACCCTGGACGAAGATTTCAAGAACGACATGGACTGCGCGGTTTCCATCGAGCGGCGTATTGCCGCCATGAAGCAGGTATATGATGCCGGTATAAGCGCATATGCACACGCGCACGCGCGCGTGAGTGTGTCCAGAGAAAAGGAATTCGATTCTGGTGCTTGTACTGAAGATCACTTATGTGGATGCAAAGTATGGATTGTCGTTGCCAAACTTTGCTACCGCATAAGGGATCAAGGGGCAGACCTTACAAGATATTAAGGGTTGGAGGTGATTATTTGCCCGAGAAAACACTTCTGAACGAGAAAGACCTCCACGACTACCAGAAATTCTGTGTGGACTTCGTGGAGGGCAAGCCCCAGTGTGCGCTGTTCCTGGACTGTGGCCTGGGCAAGACGGTGATCACGCTGACGGCGATTTCGCATCTGCTGTACAACAGCTTCGAGGTCAGCCGTGTGCTGATCGTCGCCCCACTTCGTGTGGCGCGGGACACCTGGATCGCGGAGCTGGATAAGTGGAAACACCTGCAAGGGCTCCGCATGGAGCGCGTGATCGGAACCGAGAAGGACCGCGTCGCCGCGCTCTCCCGGCGAGCTGAGCTGTATGTCATCAACCGCGAAAACGTGGAGTGGCTGGTCAAGCACTATGCCGGGCGGCGGCTTCCATTCGATATGCTGGTGATCGACGAGCTGTCGTCGTTCAAGAATTCCAAAGCCAAGCGCTTCGTCGCCTTGAAGCGCGTGCTGGGGCAGTTCACCCGCGTGGTGGGTCTGACCGGCACACCTGCGCCAAACGGCCTCGAAGACCTGTGGCCGCAAATCTTCCTGCTGGACAACTACCAGCTTCGCCGCACCGCCGACAACGGTCTGGCGTTCAAAGTCAAGGAGGGCTAACGCATGGCTTACGCATATCAGCAGAATATGTTTGACGGCGCGTCCTACGGCTATGTCAAATACAACATTTCACCGGACCTGGGGACGGTCGTATCTCCGGGCACGACCATTACCATCACAGGGCAGGCATACTTCAAGAACCGGGCGAACAAGAGCGTCGAAGTGTCAACTACGGCAGGCGCTACCTACCGCTCATCCTTCGTGAACGTGAATATACCGAAGGCGACGGCCACGACGTTCACCCTGCGCTTCCAGATGTGGGAATTGTCCGACGCCTGGGGCAGCAGCCGTGTGGTCAGCGCCCCGCTCAACTTCACGCTCTGGTCGGACGCAAATGCTGACGGGAATGGCGACCAGACTTACAATACTTCCGGGCAGGCGATCAGCTACCTGACCTACCGTATCAGCCCCGCAGCGAAATCGGTCGATTTTGAGCGTTACGCGCTCTCGGGGTCCAGCTACGTCAAGAACGACGAGGGCAGCTATGTGATGGGCAAACTGGCGATCTCTCTGGCGGAGGGGCGCACCGTTTCCGATATCACTGTCGCACAGGTGGTGATCACGGATGACACCGGGTCCAGTCAGACGAAAACGATCTCCTCATCCATCCTGAGCGCGGCGCTCTCCGCCAACGGCTATGTGGAAGCCTCGCCAGGACTGTTTGCGTCCATCTCCTTCAATACCGGGCGAAACTACACGCTGACCTTCACTATAGGCGACGCATATGACAAGGCGGTGTTCTCAGTGCTGGTAGCTCGCTCCTTTGCCAACCTGCACCTGTCAGGCCTTGCTACTGGCGGCGTGGCCATAGGCAAGTTCTCCGCGGCGACATACGGGAACCCGCTGTTCGAGTGCGCGTTTCCCATTGTTCTGTCGGGGAGCAAGACCTACGGCCCGGAGAGCAGCATGCCTTCCAATCCCGTGGAGGGACAACTGTACTTCGTCGTGGAATGAGGTGACCGGCGATGTCAACGACCTATACATGGCGTCCTAACGGAGGCAGGTACTACAGTTCCTCCGGATCATCCTCTGAAGCCGATACCCATTTCTATTATTCTTCAAACCGTGCATTCCGCATGGACTTCAACGCGCCGACCATTGACAAGAAGACCATCTCCATAAAGTCGGCAATTCTGCGGGTTTACATCAACACGGCGAACTCTGCGACGCTTACGATAGGGTACAACTACAGCACATCGTTTGATAACCGGAAGTCGCTGCTGGCGAAGATCACCGGCGTGTCTATGGGCACCAAGACCGGTTCGAAAACCATAGACATCACCAGCATCGTGCAGGCCTACTGCCGGGACGGCCAGACGGGCAAGTTCTATCTGTGGGCCTATGGCACGGGCGGCAGTTCGTCGAACTCCAACTTTCGTGGCTTTAATCCTTCATCCAGCTACAGTTCGCAGCGTCCGTATATCACACTGACCTACGATACCAGCCGGGCGAGGATCTACACGGACGGCGAGTGGAAGACCGCCGTGCCGTATGTCTACAAGAATGGGCTTTGGCAACCGGCGGCGATCAAGCTGTGCGACAACGGTTTATGGGACTGACCAAAGAAGTAATCATTCGGCTCACAGAGCCGGGAAAGAGAGGACATATTATGCGAGATTTCAATATCGACCTGATCTGGACCAAGCTCCAGATCGCCATCACCGGCATCGGCGGCTGGCTGGGCTACGTGCTCGGCGGTATGGACGGACTGCTGATCGCCCTGGTGGTCTTCATCACCATCGACTACATCACCGGCATCATGTGCGCGGTGATCGACAAGAAGCTCTCCAGCGCCGTCGGAGCGAAGGGGATTTTCAAAAAGGTGCTGATCCTGATGCTGGTCGGCATCGCCAACGTCATCGACGTGCATGTCGTAGGCACGGGCAGCGCCTTGCGCGGTGCAACCGTGTGCTTCTACCTCAGCAATGAGGGCCTGTCCATCCTGGAGAATACCGTCCACCTGGGGCTCCCTGTCCCCGAGAAGCTCAAGGAAGTCCTGTCCCAGCTTCACAACAGGGACGAGAAGGAAAAGCAGTAACAATACCGACGCGCTCCGGGGCAACCTGGAGCGCTTTACTCGTTTGCGGGGGAAAACGATATGAAGCTGACGAAGGATCAGTATGAGCGGGAGTGCAATTACCGCCTGGCGGTCGCTGTCATGAAGACGCTGCTGGGAAGAGGCCTCCTCACCAAAGAAGAATACCGCAAGGCCGACAAGCGCCTTGTTGAGAAATACAATCCCGTCTGGGGACAGCTCCCGGAGCTGGCGATAGGTTGACGCTCGCTGTCCCTATGACCGGATTTAGTTATCCTAAAATACGTTTGCTATGTTGCCAAACCTACGGTATAGTACCACCCTGACAAGGGGGTATATACGCGATGTTTGATACAAATTCAAGGGACAATCTGAAGAAGTCGATGCGCGTCGCGGCCTATGGACATATCGTGTCCGGAGGAAATGTCATGCGCAGCGGCTACGCTGAACTGGTGAGCCATTTCAGCACAATTATTCACAACATGGATGGCTGGAAATATGCAGGCGTCTATGTAGACCAGGGTTTCGGACAGACGGAACTGGAACGGCTGATGGCAGACGGAAGGGCAGGAAAGATCGACCTGGTGATCGTACCCAATGTCTCGGTTTTACGGAAGGAAGCCCTGCTGGACCTGGTCCGGCATTTGCAGGATTTGAACATCGACTTGTTCTTTGAGGATGAGAACATACACACCATGAGCGAGGACGGAGAAGCGCTGATCTCTGTCCTCGCTTCTTTTATTAAGCCGAAGCCAGAGCCCAAACCGAAGCTGCTGCCCTATGGCATGGAGGACGAAGATGAAGCGAAGATCGTCAAGCGCATCTTCCAAATGCTCATGGCTGGCCGCGGTCGGAAACCCATCGTGGAAACGCTGAACGCTGAAGGCGTTCCCTCCCCTCGCGATGTCAAGTGGGCGGTTTGCGATATCCGACGGATCACGAAGGAAGCAGCCTACCGTGATACCATCATCGATGCAGATACATTCGACGCGGCGCAGAACGAGATGTCAGAAAGAAGCAAGGCCTATCATTACAGGGACCCTTTCGAGGGTATGTTTGCGGGAATCATTACCTGCGGGGTTTGCGGAAGAAGCTTCTCGCGCAGGGACAGGGGTACGTCAACCCTGTGGCTCTGTCGGAATTACATCAAAAAGGGTCCGATAGGGTGCTCTTCCAAGGGCATCCGGGAGAGGCTTTTGAAGGAGATCGTATCATCCACCCTGGGCGAAGGCGGGCTTGAAGATGTGGATCGCGTGGACAACATCACAGTTTATCCCGATGGTCGATTGATCGTCACGGTTGACGATGAGGAGATAGAAAAGACATGGCGATAACGACAGGTGAAAGGAGAGAAGCACATGGAAGCAAGAGTCATCACGAGAATCGAGCCGACCCGGCGGACGCACGGCTTGACGCCGATCCGCATACCTGAGCTTAGGAAGGTGGCGGGTTACGCCCGCGTCAGCACAGAATCCGAAGAACAGGAAAACAGCTACGAGGCGCAGGTTCGCTATTTCACCAACTTCATTCAGAATCATGAGGGTTGGACCTTCGCGGGCATGTACACCGATGCCGGGATCAGCGGCACGGGCACGGCGCACAGAAGTGGGTTCACGCAAATGGTGCAGGATGCGCTGGCAGGAAAGTTCAGTCTGATCGTCACTAAGAGCATCAGCAGATGGGCAAGAAACACGGTGGACAGCCTGACGACCATCCGGAAACTGAAGGAGCACGGCTGCGAGGTGTTTTTTGAGAAGGAGAACATCTGGACGATGGACTCCAAGGGCGAATTGCTGATCACCATCATGAGCAGCCTCGCCCAAGAGGAGAGCCGGAGCATCAGCGAAAACACGACCTGGGGCATCCGGCAGAGCTTTTCAGAGGGCAAATTCTCCCTCCCCTACGGCAACTTCCTCGGCTATTGCAAGGGACCCAACGGCACCCCCGAGATCGTCCCGGAGGAAGCGGAAATCGTCCGCGGGATCTACAAAAGCTTCCTGGACGGTGAGACGCCAGGCAGCATCGCCCGGCTTTTGACTGCGCGTGGGGTGCCGTCCCCAGGGGGCAAAGGGAAGTGGCACCAGACTACAGTGCGCAGCATCCTCCAGAATGAGAAATACTACGGCTCGGCGCTGCTGCAGAAGACCTTCACGACAGACTTCCTGACGCACCGGAAAAAGAAGAACGATGGCGAGCTGCCGCAGTATCACATTGAGAACAGCCACCCGGCCATCGTGACAAAGGAACAGTGGGATCTGGTGCAGGTCGAATTGGAGCGCCGCAGCAGGATGCTTGGCAGATTCAGTCCCAAGGGCCCGCTGGGCAGCAGACTGGTCTGCGCAGATTGCGGAGGATTCTTCGGAGCCAAGACATGGCACAGCTCCGACCCTTACAAGACCGTCATCTGGCGGTGCAATGACAAGTACAGGCCGGGGATAGAGCGCACAAGCGGCGGGGAGAAATGCTGCACCGGCCATGTAACGGAAGAGAAGGTAATGGCGGCGTTTTCCAATATCGTGGCTGAACTGATTGCCCGGAAACCTCAGGTGATGGAAGCATGCGAAGCAATTCTCCATGAACTGCTCGACAGCAGCGCGACGGACGAAAAGCGCAAACGTCT
>Ga0256405_10009831_pt1 | contig 12912 bp, 12 predicted proteins | sample RumenRJG_02DNA_FD_189096 | JGI IMG/M metagenome (GOLD analysis project Ga0256405, IMG submission 189096) | Bovine rumen microbial communities from Lethbridge, Alberta, Canada - RJG_02 | ecosystem: Host-associated > Mammals > Digestive system > Stomach > Rumen | place: Canada: Alberta...
GGGACTTGTCTCCGTTAAAAGAAAGATAAAAGCCACCATCTCTTACTTTTCCCGAAACCCCGTCTGTAAGAAAACGGTCTCCGTTCGCATAAGACTCCATAAGGTAGAGCCTCGAACCGCTTGAAGCAATAGCAGTATTGTAATCTATTGAAACTGCCTGCACGTCAAAGGGTACATTTACCTCAGTTCTAAGTTCGCAGTTAAGGTCCTTGCAACCTGCTGCCTTACGTATCTTTTTAAGGGCTGATTTTTTTACTGTAAATGAGGTTTTACCTGATTTAAGAAAATGCGGATCAAGACGCATTATGACATTAGCGCAGTCACTTTCCGGCACAGTGGATATACTTACTTTGTCAGATAACTTTTCACTGTCTTCTTTGAGATAAAGGGTAAAATCTTCTGCGAATGCAGGAATACTTGTGGCCGCAAGCGTGAATACAAGCATAATAAGAATGCCTGTAGATTTTAAGATATTTTTAACTGTTCTGCCTTTTAAAAACATAGTTTCCTCTTTCCGGAAACTGCAAAGCCATGGCTAAGTATAGCAGAATAACAAAGACTTGTCAAACTGCCACCTTGCCATAGATAAAACCTGATATTTCAAAACCTGTGCCATAGGCACCAAAGATGATTGTAACGCCTAAAAGAACTAGTATTGCAGCAAGCCTAACTGCAGGCTTCTTTTCTTCAATAAGTGCATAAAAGGAAGTCCCCCTTTTTCCTTTCTTTTTTGAAATAAAGCTTACAAGCAGGGCAAAGCTTACTGCTAAAAATATCACAAACATTTCCTTATGTGTGATCGTGGCAGAAGTCTGCAGCGTACTTCCATTTCTATATGCAAGCAGGTCAAATATCCTCAAAGCTCCTGTAAGGATAAAGGTTCTTATGCATTGAAAGAAAAAATATGCTTTTGTTTTTGTAAAAGCGTGACTTTCCCTAAACTTTGCCACCTTTCCCCGCATTTCATAAGAAAAGAGAAGAATTGCCGCATTTGAAAGCCCCCAGAGGAGATACCAGATAGAAATGCCATGCCAGAGCCCTGTAAATACCCACGTCATGATGGCTGAAACATAGACAGAAAGCCTTACTGCAGTCTTTGTTGAAATTTTTTCAAAAGCAGTGCTGTTGCTCAGTGCAACTGAAAGCGGATAAAATATATTTGTCTTTGCCCAGTCGGAAAGAGTTATGTGCCAGCGTTTCCAGTAGTCTGCAAGAGAGGCTGCAAAGAGAGGAAAGGCAAAGTTTTCCGGCACTCTCACACCGCAAAGAAGGGCAAGGCTTATTGCCATGTCGATCCCGCCTGTAAAATCTGCAATAAGCCTTATGGAGTAAAGGAAAACTCCAAGGTAAAAGGCGGGGCTTGCAAAGTCAAAGCTTCCTGTAAGGGCAATGGTTACTCCCGCAAGTCTGTCCGCTATGACAAGTTTTTTAAAAAGACCAAAGGTAAACCTTGCCACAGCCGGAAAGAAAGCCTCCTTAAATCCCACCTCTCTACTGTCAAAAAGCCTTTCTGAAAGTTCTGTAAGGTCGCATATAGGACCTTCTATAAGAAGTGGAAAAAAGGCGGCGCAGCCGACAAATTTCACCGGATCTATCACAGGCTTACTCCCGTCCCTAATAACCTTTATAATAAGTCCTGCAAGCATCAAAAAGTAATAAGAAAGCCCTATTGTATGAAGCCCTGTACCCGTTTTTCTTAATATAAAGATGATAAAAATCCCGATAATTCCAAGGATACCGGCTAAAAAAGAAAGTTTCCTGTGTGTTTCCCTTAATTTCCATGTTAAAATGCATGCCAGCCAGCTTAGCAAGACAACCGCAAGAAAAGTAAAGAAGGCGTCTTTTCCAAAGCTTGTCAAAAAGAAAAGGCTTATAATTGTAATTATGTATCCACGCATAATAAGCCCTAAGCCTTTTTTGTACACAGATCAAGGATCTTATCGAGTGAATCAAAATTATCAGAGTTTATCGCGCTCGCAGGAATCTTTATCCCGTATTGCTTTTTTAGCTCCACGATAAGTGACACCACCATGAGAGAGTCAAGGTGTCCACCCGACACAAGACTCTCCTCACTGTCGTAATCTATCGTATCATTTAAGGACATAAGGACTTTTTTAAGTTCTTCTTTTGTTATCATAATTTTCCCTTATCTATCTTTCCATTTGAAAGCCTTGGAAAACTCTCAAGTTTTTTTATAACTCCGGGTACAGCCTGCAAAGGAATGGTTTTTAAAAGAAAAGCCTTTAAAACCTGCACTCCAGCCGTTCCTACAAAATAAAGCTTCAAGGTTTGTCTTTCTTCATCAAAAGTAACTACCGCCGCCGTTACCCCTTCGCATTTCTCCGCTTCGCCTGCAAGACCCGACAAAGAGATCTGATATCCTCCGCGCTTTACCCTGTCGTCTTTTCTCCCCTCAAAGACAAGGTCTCCACTTAGGCTAAAATGTCCAAGGTCCCCTGTTGCAAAGTATCTTTCATTTTCTATTACAGGAAAAGCCTTTTTCGTAAGCTTCTCATTTCCGATATAGCCTTCTGAAAGCCTGCTGCCTCCTATAAAGATTTCACCATTTCGGATAAAGATCTTTGCTCCGCCGAAAGGCTTGCCGACAGGAATAGTATCTTCATATCTTTCACTTCTTGAAATCTCATAAACAGTACTCATTCCTATTGCTTCGGTAGGTCCATAAAGTTGAAATATTCTTGCGTACGGAAAAACCTTGAGTATCCAGTAAAGAACCCTTAAGCTCATCCTTTCACTGCCGAAAGTAACAACCTTTACACCTTCGCAAAAGTGTCGGATATCCTCATTTTCATTGATCTCATCCAAATCTGTAAGGTCAGCAAGAAGACTGTAGGCTGAGCTTGTCCAAGTTATTGTATTCACTCCTACTTCTGCCATTTTACTAAAAAGGGCGGGCGGATTAAGGAAAAGAGCCTTGTCAACAAGAAAGCACCCCCCTCCTATATAAATGCTTGCAAGCACATCCTTAAAGCAGGCATCAAAATAAAAAGGGGACTGGTTTGCTGTCACTGTCTCTTCATTAAACCCAAGCACCTCACAAAGACCTTTAATATAAGTCTCTATACTAAAAACCCCTGCCTCGACTACCTTGGGTTCCCCTGTAGTGCCGGAAGTAACCGTTGCTATACTCTGCCTTTTGCAGGTTTTATTTCTCTCTCTAAGAAGTTTCTTTATAGTTTCTAATCTCCTTTCAGGAAAGGCTTCATTTAAAACACAGTACCCGTTTCCTGAAAGCAGGGTCGCAAACATTTCAACAAGGAGGCTTATGGACTTTTCTCCACTTAATGGAAATATCCATCCTTCTGCCTCCTTGTATTTTGGTGCTCTTTCTTTTGCAAGTTTTACAAGTTTCCCCCAGTTTATAGACCCTTTACTGTCTATGTAGGCTGTTTTTGCGGGGAACTTCCTTCCATTGTCAAGTAATTTTTCACTAAGCATATTACTTTATATTTATACTGTTTCTTGCTCTTTCAGGGTATCTGTCAGAGTCAAAAAGGTAATAGTCTTTATGCGCTGCATCCGGATGCCTCTTTGAATAACTTTCTGAAAAAGCAAGCAGGTCGCTGTCGGAAAGCATGAAAGGCACAAAGGTCTCTCCTTTTATAAGCGGGCAAGAATCGAAATGATACCACTCGCCCTTATATTTCACAAGGTTCCAGAAATGATGCGATTTCTGGCTCTTCCTTTCAACCATCATACATTCAAAACCTGCCTTTGTGATAAGGGCATCAGCAGCCGCATAATAAGAATAGCAGTCGCCTCTTTTTGTCTTAAATGCCTGATATGCCGCATTCACAGGGTTTCCCTTCTCACTTTCTCCTGTATAGGTGAAAGTGTCATGGCAGAAATGCCATATAGCGGCAAGCTTATCAATGTCGCTCATCTCCGGCTTTATTATATCGGCTAAGACCTTATCGACCTGCTTTGCAAGTGCCTTGGTATGATTTTTTGAAGCCGGAAGGACCACAAGCTTTACTTTCACCTTTGTCTTGTTGCCGGCATTATCCTTTGCACTGTAAGTAACAGGGTAGGTCCCTGGCTTGTCCTTGTTTGCGGTGTCTGCCTTAACATTGAGCCTTACAGGTTCTTCCTGCTTATCCTTTACAAAGACATTTTTTCTGTATTCAGGTGTCTGTCCCTTGTAAATAACTATGTCCTCCGCCCCTATTATTTCCGGCGGAGTTGTATCTGAAACGGTGAATGGAGCCTTCGTATTTATCTTAAAGTCACCGTTTTTTTCCTTACACTTTATCACAAGACTCGCATCATATTTTCCCGGAGTATTGGCAAAATCAGCTATCAGAAATGAAGAGTCAAAGCTAACTGACTCTATGAAGTCAGGCTTTCCTTTTATAAAATTCTCCGGTGCCACTGCCGCGCCGCCAAGCTCCACGTGTACCTTTTTAAATGGAATGGCAACAATCTTTTTACTGTAGACTTTTTTATTTCCACCTGCATCCGTAAGCATGACCTTTACAGGATACACCCCTGGAGCCGGATTATTGTTGTACTTGCTTGCGCCTGATATTGTTATCTTTACTGCGGTCGCATCACGAACCTCGGAAACAAGGTCTCTTTTTTGGCATTTTTGATTGGAATTTATAACAGCATCGTGGACATCACCCTCCGGCTTAACGGTATCGACTACCGTAAGCCTTACTGTTCTGGTTTTTCCGTTCACAAGAAACTGGATAGGAAATTCACCGGGCGTATCAGTTGGAAATGTTTCCACACCTGTGAGGTCCTGCACATTTATCATTTTCATTTCTGCGTCTTCAAGAAGCTTAAAAATGATCGCATCATTGTAGAAGTCCGTTACCGAGAGACTTGTTCCTGCCTCTATTGTAAGGCTTCCCTTCACTAGGTTTCTTGTAAGTAGCGAAAAAAAGGCAAGTGTTAAAAAAAGCAGGGCGCTAACAAGCAGGAGCAAAAGGTTCCTTGTTTTCATTTATAAAAAAATTCCTTAATCAGAGTACGTCTGCCATTGTATAGAGTCCGGCATCCTTGCCGTCAAGATATTTTGCGGCTGCGATCGCACCCTTTGCAAAAATTGCTCTTGAATATGCTGTATGTTTTATTTCTATGACTTCATCCGTTCCTGCAAAGATAACTTCATGCTCGCCTACTATAGTGCCTCCGCGCACAGAAGAGATACCGATTTCTTTTTCTCTTCTTTTTTCTCTCCTGTCTGTCCTGTCGTAAGTATACTCAAATTTATTGCTAAGAGCCTCATTTATCACATCTGCAAGAGCAAGTGCTGTGCCTGAAGGAGCATCAAGCTTCTGATTGTGGTGTTTTTCAACTATTTCTATGTCAAATCCTCTTTCTGAAAGTATCTCCGCGGCTGTCTTTATAAGCTTCATAAGCGTATTTACACCAAGCGACATATTAGCTGAACGAAGTATTGCCACTTTCTTTGTGCTTTCATTTACCTTGTTAAGCTCTGCTTCTGAAAGCCCTGTGGAGCAAAGGACCACAGGCGTCTTTGTGCTTACAGCAAAGTCCATGAGCTTATCTGCTGCCGCTGCATTTGAAAAATCTATTATAACTCCCTTTTCTTTTACCTCATCTATGCTCTTGTATACAGGAAAATCATTGAGCCTTTCTCCTGTCACATCAACACCTGCTACGATCTTTACATCTTCATCCTCTCCCGCAAGTCTTACGATTGTCTGTCCCATACGGCCATTGCAGCCATGTAAAATAATGTTTGTCATGATAGTTCCTTTCCTAACCTTTTTCTTAGATTTGAATGTTAAAATAAATGATTCCGGATTTCCACTCGGCCCAGATCTTGCCGCCAAGTGTCTTTACAAGGGCTTCCGCCATGGAAAGTCCTATGCCAAAGCCTGCTTTCTTTGAATTGTGCGAAGTATCATTTCTGTAAAACCTCTCGAAGAACTTAGGGCAGTCCTCGGAACACCCTTCTTTGTAGTCGTTCGACACAGAAAGCTTTACATTTTTACCTTTTCTGCTAAGACACGCAGTAATGGTTCCCCCGTCATCGCAGTACTTTACAGCATTATCCATCAGGATATTTACAAGCTCCGAAAAAACATCCTTATTAGTGTTATAATTGATATCCGGTTCTATTTCAACCTGTAAGCTCTTATTTTCTGTAGTTATTATCGATCTGAATGAATTTACCGCGTCGCCCGCAAGTTTACTTATATTGAAATTGCCAAGTTTTATCTCCCCCTGTCCTTCATCCATCCTTGTGAGCGTTACAAGACTGTTTACAAGTGTTGTAAGACGTTTTACCTGAGCTAGGGTCGACTGAGTCCATTCATCGGAGCCATTTGTTAGCTCTATGACCTCGGTATTGGCTGAAATGATCGCAAGCGGCGTTTTCAGTTCGTGCCCTGCGTTTGTTATGAACTGCTTCTGCCTTTCATTGCTCTCTATCATAGGCTCTATCGCCTTCTTGGACCATGCTCCTACGATTATTGCAATAAGAATATAGGCAAGAAAACCTACTGTTGCCGAAAGGCTTGCCACTGCCCGACAGGTCTCGAAGGTCGTTGTCACATCCAAAAATACGACCAGATTTTTTTCATTTTCAAGTGGAGTGATCATATACATGTAGGTTGCCTTCTCGCCTGTTCTAAAACCTACCTTTGCTGTGCTGTCCATCACTGCCGATGCAAACTTGATGGCATTTTCTTCTTTTATTGATGCAACATGGTTTAAATTTATAGATTTTACAACCCCTTCACTGTCCACTACAGCTGTAAAAAAACGGGTCACAAACCTTGTCTCGGGGGTCACTACCTTGTTAAATTCCGCTACAGTTATGTTGTTTTTCTTTTCAACCCAGTCAAATGGTATTTCCCCTCTGTTAGCCGATATTATAGTGAGCCTTGTTTTGGCATCATTAAAGGCATTATAGACATTGACCAGATTTACGATTCCAAGAACTCCAGCCATAACAAAAAATATAACTGTCATGGCTATAATTATAAATTTTCGCCTGATCTTCCTTATCATAGAATCCCCCTTTCCTATAAATATAATCGCTGCGCAAGGCCGGCAGAGTGGTAAGCTCCAATTATCTACCTACCAATGTAAAGGAGCCGCCTTTTTCTCCTTCAATATCTATATCGGCAGCAATAGAGCCAAGCTTTCTTCTCAGGTATGAAATATACAGCCAGACCGCATTTTCATCTGCATCAGGTGTGTCATCAAAAAACTTTGTCAAAAGCTCCTCTGATGAAATGTGCTTTCCCGGATTCAGCATAAAATATTCCATTATACCGGCTTCCTTTATAGCAAGCCTTATGGAATTTTCCCCTACAAGCTCAAGACTGTCCACGTTGAGGGTAACAGACCCAGCCTGAACAACTCTTCCCGAATACTGTTTTACTCTTCTGCCCATGCTCCTTATTCTTGCAAGGAGCTCACCCATTGCAAAGGGTTTTGTCAGGTAATCATCTGCGCCGGCATCAAGCCCCGCAACTCTATCGTCTATTTCTGCCTTCGCAGTAAGGAAAAGTACAGGCGTCCTATCGCCTTCCTCCCGCATCTTTTTAACTAACCCGATACCATCAAGCTTCGGCATCATTATATCAAACACGCACATGTCATAAGCATTTTTTCTTGCAAACTCCAGTGCCTCCTCGCCATCAAAGGCGGCATCAACTTCATGTCCTGCGTGCTTTATTACAGCTGTGAGTGCCTTTGCAAGGTCTCTTTCATCTTCTGCCAATAATATCTTCATTTACTCTCAATCCTTTAACATATCTCTTATCGTCTGCATTGATACATCTGTAGAAGCAATCTCATCTGCACACCTCTTTAATTCCGACACGATAAGACTCTGATTGCTTACATTCTTCTTATATTTAAGCTGATGTTCAAGGCTTGCCCATGAGTCCATAGCTATTGTGCGAAGCTGTATCTCTGCATAAAAGGTGCCCGGCTTATTTCCAGAAATATCCGTTATAGGTTCCTGTATCTCAACTATCATGTGATAGCTCCTATAACCATTCGGCTTGCTGTGCCTTATGTAATCTTTTTCCTGTATGACCTTCAGATTAGGAATGTTTTTTATCATTTCAACATTGACATACACATCATCTAAAAAGGAGCACACTATTCTTATTCCAATAGCATCGTAGATTTTTGTAAGAGCAGTTTCACAGGTGACAGGATAACCCTTTCTCTCACATTTTTCTCTCATGCTTTCTTCACTTTTCACTCTGCTCTGAATAAATTCTATCGTATCTACGCCGTTTTCTTCTTTTTTTCTTTTTCTTAAATCTTCTATTTTATCACACAAAGACTTTGCGATCATTTCAAGCGAACCTGCATATCCGCCATATATGCTATCATTTTTCTCTACTTCCATAAACTGCTCCGATATTGCTAAAATCGTGGTTTTGTATTAATATTGTATTGCTTTGCAAACTACTACAACATTGTAGCACATCATGATGTCTATTTTGTGTTTTTAGGTGAATATAATGAAAATTTTAAGTAAATTTGTTCTCACGCTCCTCATTTCAATCACTATGCTTGCTGGGTGCAGCGGTCTTAGGACTGCATCGAAAGGACCCTCTGCTTCCACGCTCATCTCAAGCAATGGAATAGAAAGCATGGTTGAATCTTTATCCTATAATTCAGGAAAAGGAATCTATACACCGGGAATTGATCCGAGTGCCGCTATCAAGGCGGAAGGAAAGCCTCTATCTGTCTTTACTGCGCCAAGCTGCGCCCTGCCAGGCAATGATACCACCTACACTTATAGTGGTTTTTCGCTTCTTGTAAATGAAAACGATGGCACCAAAACTCTTGTCAAACTCTACTTTACAGACGACAGCAGGACAACAGAAAGGGGACTCTTTATTGGCTCTCCCGAAAGCGACATAAAAAAAATGTATGGGGACCTTGATAAGATCGATCACTCATACATTTTTATTAAAGGCTCAACAAAGCTTATATTTGTCGTAACCGATGGAACAGTCAGCGGAATAGAGTATACGACTGTCGATTGATCTTGTCACTTACTGTATTTATACTCCAACCGCCCTCTGTACGTTTTTTGTGATAACCACTGCAAAACTAGAATCGGGGTACTTTTCCATGAGTTCTTTGATTTCAGCCTGATTAGGCTGATAGTCAAATGCCTGCTTACCAACACATATTTTCATGTCGCCATCATCTTTGATGCACTTTACAACGTAATTGATCATCCCTGACATCATGTCTTCCCCCTTAATTTCTTAACCTTGAATTATTTTAACATAATTCAAGGCAAAAATCAAGTATTCATGGGATTTTTAATAATTACGTTCAAGATAAGTGAAAAATGTATTATAAGGCTAGTCCTGTTATTGCATCATCGGGCAAAGCCTGATGATGCACTCTGCCGACCAACGCGTGAGCGTTTATTCATGGTCGGCTAGTCCTTCTACTCAAATACAGGTCTGTTCTTTGTTTCAGTTCCGGCAAGCCTCACACTTACCTCGCCAGTGAATATAGTTTCCTCTCTCCCGTCTTCGTATCTCACCATAAGTCTTCCTTCTCTGTCAACTCCAAGGGCAGTCGCCTTTATACTTGACTCAGGCTTTATAACATAAATGTCCTTTCCGGTAAGTATCTGATTTTTGGCATAGCTTTCCATAAAGGTTCTCTCCGGAAGCTTCCTGTAGTATTCAAAATAATTTTTTATAACAGCCGCCGAAAGCTTACTCATAACTCCCGGACTTGCCATTTTCTCACCGTAAATAGAACCTGCTATCTCCTTTAATTCCTCTGGCCACCCGCCTTCCGGATCTGTTACATTTATACCTATCCCCACTACTCCAAAGTTAAGGGTCTGGGTTTCTATATCCGCAGTCGCCTCTGTAAGAATCCCTGCAACTTTCTTATTGCCTATATAAACATCGTTCACCCATTTTATGCCGGTATCAACACCACAGACTTCCTCTATGGCATCCCTTACCGCTACAGCTGCAATAGTGGTAAGCATCATGGAATCCTGCATGGAAAGCCTTGGCTTTAAGATAAAAGAAAGATAAATTCCTCTTTTAGGTGAAAAAAATTTTCTGCCAAGCCGCCCCTTGCCAGCGGTCTGCTTTTTTGCTATAAGGCATGTTCCTTCTGGTGCTCCGTCTTTTGCGGCGGCCTTCATTTCCTTGTTTGTCGATTCACTCTCATCCACAACTGTAACAAAAAGCCCTAGGGCATCTGTTCCATCACCTAGGTCTTTTCTTACGCTCTCTGTTGTAAATACATCATTTTCAGGCGAAAATATGTATCCGCGGTTTCCTTCCGAGCGTATATCAAATCCCGCTTCTCTCAGCGCTATTACATTCTTCCAGACAGCACTTCTTGTTACATTAAGCTTAGTTGCAAGGTCTTCCCCTGTCACAGGTACCCCAGCCTTGCTTTTAAATATTTCCAATAACTTTTCTCTTATAGACATTATCTCTCCCTTAAAAAAGGTCGGGCATAACCCGACCTTTTTTCTGTATCTCACACCTTAAAGAAAGCAACTTCTTCTGAAAGTGTCTTTGTAAGTGCCTGAACCTGTTCTGTCACCTCAGAAACACTTTCACTTGAACTTGTAAATACTTCTGTAGTATTGGCAACTTCCGTTGTAGTTGCTGCAAGCTCCTCGCTTATAGCATTGGCACTCTGGATAGAATCTCCTATCTTCTTGCCTGCTTCAAAGTTCTCATTTGTCATCTTGGCCATATTCTGGATCATAGGGATCATCTCACCTACATCACCCGAAAGCTTCTTGATAGAAGTGATCGTTTCAGCAAATATAGCCTTCTGATTTTCCATCTGGTCATCCATAAGGGCTGTAGAATCGATAAGCTGCTTACCGCTTTCAAGGATATTTCCTATAACGTCTGAAATCTGGTTTGCACTCTCAGCACTTTCCGATGCAAGCTTTCCGATCTCCTGAGCAACAACAGCAAAACCACGTCCTACTTCGCCCGCTCTTGCCGCCTCAATAGAAGCATTAAGAGAAAGAAGGTTGGTCTGACTTGAAATCTCACTGATACTTGAAGTTATCATAGTGATAGAAGAAAGACTTTCATTCATCTTCTCTATGATGCCTCTGAACTCATTGAAATTTTCTGTAAACTGGCTGTAGCTTGCGCCAAGCTTTTCCATTTCCTTGTTGCTTGCTGTAAGAGTTTTTCCTGCGCCGTCTGCTATTTCAACAACGCCAGAAATATCGCTCATAGAGGACTCTGAATTCTGGTTGAAATGTTCCATTTCAATGTTGATGTTATTGATCTCTTCAGACTGCTGACCGTTGCCCTGCTGTATCTCATTAAGAGACTGGTTCACAGTTTCAGTATTTGTCTTTAATTCATCCGCAGTAGCAACAAGTGTATTCATCGAGCCCGAAAGCTCTCCTATGCTTTCCTTGACCGCCTCAACTGTATTGCGGACTGCCTGAAGTGTATCCTGAAGAGATCTGTATATAATGCCAATCTCGTCAGGGCTGTTCATTTCATCCTTATTGAGCTTTGCTGTAAAATCACCATCTGCAATCTTTACAAGTACTGTCTTAAGTCCTGTAAGGCGCTTTCCGATTATACTTCCGATTACATAGGATGTAACAGTAAAGAGAAGGATTCCTATCACTCCAGCTACAACAAACAAAGTATTCATCTGCATCAGCTCGCTATTAAAGACTGCCGAAGGAATCGTAAATACAAGTGTCCATGACACACCACTTTCTGGCTTTATCCAGAAAACATGGTTTCCGTTGAAAGAAGATTGTCCCTGCTCACTGGCTGCGATCATCTTTGATTCAACATCTGCCTGTTCCTTAAGCTCTGCCTTTACAGCGGCTTCACTTACTGCATTGAACTTGTTTGTTACCTTGTCCTGGTCAGGTCCTGCAATATAATTACCTGTAGCACCGAGCATATAAGCTGAACCTGCGCCCTGATAGCTAATCCCATTTATAAGGTCGCCTAACTTACTGGCATCAAAGGTAAGAGTCATGGCGCCGACGATCCTATCTCCGTCTTTAAGCGGAACGCCGACGAAAATGATCTGTTTTCCTGTCGCTGTATTAAAGGATGGATCGCTGATATATTTTCCGCCTGCCATCATATCCTTAAAATACTGTCTGTCGGAAATATCATTTTCAAAACCATCTGTTGAGGTAAGATAGCCTTCGCCTGTTATATATCCGATAGAGTTGATTCCGAGCTCGCTTGCATATTTTTCAAGCTTTGGTTTCTTGTTCTCATAGCTTATGCTCTGATCATAAATATCCGGATCTGATGCTATGGCATAAGCAGTGGCGTACATTGTATCTATCTGGGCTGTGATATTGTCGCTTGCTGCTGTCAATGTGTTGAAGATAGCATCAGATTTCATAGTCTTGATACTTCCGCCTGCTGTAAAGCCGATCACCACAAAGAGAATGATGAACACAACCGCTGAACTGATTGAAAAGCCTTTGATAAGATAGGACTTGATACTTTTACTCTTTATAGTTTCCTCCGAGGAAGGATGCATTGACCTTATTAATGCTCCTGAAAAAAGTCCATGCATAGACTTAATGATTACTGGTTCTTCTTAACTCCGAGTGTAACCTTTTCCCCGTTAATGTTCCACTCTTTTGAAAATCCTTCCATCGTTCCTGTAACAACCTTTGTAGCCATTACATCTGTAAGGATTTCCTTCTGTCCCTCTGACATTATATTTTCGATCTTCTGATTGCCATTTGCGTAAATAGTGATCAGATCCATGACCTCAAAACCTACTTCCTTACGCATGTTCTGGATCTTTGAAATGATCTCGCGGATGTAGCCTTCGGTGATAAGGTCTGCAGAAAGGTGCTTATCGAGTACCACTGTAACCCCATGATCTGATGTGGTCTCATAACCTTCTACCTGGATCGGTTCATAACGT
>Ga0256405_10009832_pt1 | contig 12911 bp, 10 predicted proteins | sample RumenRJG_02DNA_FD_189096 | JGI IMG/M metagenome (GOLD analysis project Ga0256405, IMG submission 189096) | Bovine rumen microbial communities from Lethbridge, Alberta, Canada - RJG_02 | ecosystem: Host-associated > Mammals > Digestive system > Stomach > Rumen | place: Canada: Alberta...
CAAATTCAACCGCCGTAAGCTGGGAAACAGTGCGTATTTAAGGCTTTTGGCTGCTTTGGTGCAGTGATTTTACTTGTGGTGTGTTAAAGGGATAACCATATTTTTATATTACTTTTATTGTGCGGAAAAGTTTCTTGTAAATAAATGACAAAGCAATATGCCGTTTTTCTTGCTAACTTATGCAACCCTACAAAGCGAAAATATTTTTCTTCAAAAAGCGTTACTTCTGTGCTAAAATCAGCATTAGTATATGAATGCATTCAACAACAAAAACAACAGTGAAAGGCGGTGAGGCACATGACCGATGAACAAAAAGATCTGGAATACGTGATGGAGAAATACGGACGAACGATCAACGGTCTAATAGCCTCGATGCTCGGCTCTCCATCAGAGCGTGATGACATCTTTCAGGAGGTATTCCTGCTATACTATACAAAGGAGCTTCATTTCGAGGACGAAGGTGCAAGACGGTCGTGGCTGATACGTACTGCGGTAAATCTTTGTCGGTCGGCTAACCGCTCGCCGTGGTTCAAATTACGAAACGGCGAGGAGTTCGACGCAGATACATTAATATCACCCGAAGAAAACAGCGGTGAAAGCGAACTCTGGCAGGCAGTATGCAGGTTAAAAGAGAAATACCGCCTTCCGCTGTATCTCCATTACTTTGAGGAGATCCCGATAATGGATATCGCAAAGGTGATGAATCTGAGCGAAGGCGCAGTAAAAATGCGGCTGAAGCGTGCAAGAGAAAAACTTAAAGCTGTGCTTGAAAACAGCAGTAACGAAACAGAAACGGAGGCGGAAGCTAATGAAAGAAAACAAGAATATCTTATCGATCAAACAAAGGCTTGAACCCTCCTCCGAGCTGAAAAATCGCGTGATGGAGCGTGCAAAAAAGCTTGAAGCAGGTAGAAAGACCTTCGGCATTGAAAAGACAGCAACGGATAACATACATATACAAAAGGAGCAGATAAAAATGAATGCATACAATACTAATGAGACAGCAAAGGTAAGAAAACATTTCCCCATCGCCGTGATATCGGCAGCAGCTTGTGCGGCTGTAGTTATCGGTCTTGCAGCGGTGAATATGAACGATAAAAAGCCGAAGCTTCTCCCCACAACAGCTAAGGACAGCATAACCACAAAAGATCAGACCGTTACCGAGGATGATGAAAGCATCTCAGAAAACGCAATAAAAGTTACCGATAAGAGATACGGCACTTACTTCATTACAGATGAAGAGAGGATAGCGGCTATCGATGTACTTGTTGAAAAAGCCAAAAAGTGTCATGTCTGGGACGGAGAAGAAGTTCCGACAGATCGTACACTGGAATATGTCGTGAATGGAGAAAAGCGAACAGTAAGGATCAGTGAAGTTCAGCAGTGCCCTGCCTATCTCGCAGATGCGCATTATTCTGACAGTGGGATGCACCCCGAATTTTGTTGTATCATCACCGTAGACGGTGCTTCATATGCTCTTTGTGAGTTCATCCCCGATGAGCCTTACGCCGAACTCAGGCATATAACTGCCAAGGGTGGTTATATATTCTTCCAGAGAAACGATGACTATTATAAAGATCTTCCTGTATTTGCGGAATATGAAGACGAAACAACTGCCGAGAAGCTTTATGATATCATTGAAGATATCAGCAAAAACGGAACACTGCAATTTGAAACAGATGCTGCACAGCCCTGGCTCGAGTGCGAAGAATTGTCGTCCTTGGGTGATGCCAGTGCTTCGTGTTCCTTTGAGCTGAATGGTAATAGTTATGATATTTACCTGTATATGGAGTCTGAACAGATCGTTATAATGGTGGACGACTGGAGCGGTAATACTCATTCTGTTCTGTATAAAGATGCACAAAAATGGATATCCGAAACAAATGAAGTATTTGATTCTCTCAAAAATTTACCCGAAGTAGATTACCTGTCAGGAGAAGGAACGGAAGTATCCGACACTCAGGAAGATATTGAGGAAGAATACTTCGCTCAGGAGGAAAATACTGAAACATCAGATGATCAGAAGGAAAAGGCAGGATTCTCCGAAACGTATGAGGAAAAAAAGTCTTCTTCCGAGAAGACCGAACTGCCCGAACTCTTTGATCTGACGGAGGAACAGGCTGTTGCCGCCCTTAAAGAGGCAGGTCTGAACGCGATCATAGGATACCGTTTTGACGATTACTATGAAAAAGGCTATGTCAGCTCATATTACGATCCGAGTGAAGATCTGAGTGGCATAGTAGACAAGGGTACGTATGTCGCAGTTGATATCTCACTGGGAAAATATGACGGACCTAACGAAATGATAATACCCGAATTTGCAACAGGTTATTATCCCAGCAAGGACAGCAAGCTGGAAGTTCCTCTGCCCGATGGTCTTAGCAGTTCGTATACTTTTGAAATATATTCCGCAAATGATGTAGAATACACCGAAACCGCAGATGCTTCAAAGGGTGCAAAAAGTGTTACCTTTGACATCTATGCTATCGACAAAGACAGAAGAGTTATCTATGCAAAGAATAATAATTCATCGGAAGAAAAACTGATTCGCTATGCGACCTATGAGTTCGATTATGCCACCGAGAAGTGGACTCTTATCGGCGAACTCAACACCGATGAACTGATTTGATTTAAGAGAAAATTTTCCGTAACTAATAAAACATGGGGCTGCTGCGTGCAAACACGCAACTGCCCCATGTTTTTGATTGTGGCAAACAGCAGCCTTTTTCAACCTGGCTCTTCTGAGAATGCCGCTTTCGTTCTCTGTTTGATTATAGCATAGCAAGTTCAATGCGGAATACACTGCCTGATCCGACCTCCGACACAGCACTGCACATTCCGCCGTGCTGAATGACCGTCTGTTTCACGATGGCAAGACCCAGTCCCGAAACACCTTTACCGCCACGCTGTCGGCTGGTATAGTATTTATCCCATATCCGTTCAAGCTCATCTGCGGGAATTCCCTCACCGTGGTCGGCTATCTCGATGACGGCTTTGTTGTTTTCAGCTTTCAGAGTAACGCCTATCCACTTATCATCGCCAATATGACGCACTGCATTATCTATGAGATTATATACTGCTCTTGTAAGTCTTGATGAATTCCCGCGGACATGGATATTCTCTGCAATACTGCGGTCAAAGATATATCCGTCTTTTGAGAAAAGGCTCTCAAAGTTTTCCGTGACAGAATTTACAACTTCACTAAGATCGCAGTCGGTAAGGATATCTTCTGACTCCTTCATCTGCAGTTCGGAATATTCAAGTATCTCACCCACAAGAGCGGTCAGCCTGTCTGCTTCTCTGACGATGACTGCAACGTCCTCGGCACACTGCTGTTCGTCCTCATGAGATATATCACGTATCATTTCGGCATAGCCTTTTATCATCGTTAGGGGAGTGCGCAGATCATGTGATACATTTGCAAGCAGTTCGTTCTGAAATTCCTTGTTCTGTTTCAGCTTGCCGTCTGTCTTGTCGAGAGTTTCGTTCAACTCGTCAAGCTCGAAGCAGAAACCTTTGTGAAATTCTGTATTATCTGAGTTTTCTCCCAATGTATGCGCTTTATCATTGAGCTGAGATATCGGGCGTGAAAAGCTTTTTGAAATGAATAATGCCAGTACAAAACCTACCGCTACAGAGAGAAATGTTACGATAAGAAGCTGTATGCGGATTATACGGGCGGCAGAACCTATCGGATTAAGATTTGTTCCAAGGTAGAGTATCGCCTTATCACCGTTATGGTCTATGTACTTGCCATAGAAATACATCTGCTCGGTCTTTAATTCTGCTTCTCCGTTTTCCGAAGCGTAAAGGTCTTTGCGGAACTCATCAAAATTATCGGGAAGTTCTCTGTAATGAAATCGTCCATCCTTACGCCCCTTCATCTGAGCGAAGCCGTCATTTTCATCAGCTCCATGGTGTCCCTTTTTATATTCATCGGCAGAATAAAGTATATTTCCGTCTGTATCAGTGACATATACCAGTAATGAATTGTCTCTTGATATTTCATCAAGCTTTTCGGTACTATCGCTGTCAAATGCGATTATCTTATTAGCTGCGGATATGGTGTTCCTGATTATCATACCATTGTAAAAGCTTTGCAGAAATACTGTCTGCAAAAGCCAGAGAACAGTAAAAATAACCGCGGTGAACAGCATGAAATATCCCAGCAGCTTTTTGCGGAATGTCCTGGCTTTATACTTCAAATTTATATCCCACCCCTCGAACCGTTTTAATGCAGTCACGGCAAGAACCGAGTTTACTTCGCAGCAATTTGATTTGCCAGTCAACTGTGCGGTCAACTCCGAAGCTGTCATATCCCCAAACTTCGTTGAGTATCTGATCGCGGGTGAGTACTATGCCGCGATTATTCACAAAAAACATTAGCAGCGCATATTCCTTAGCTGTTAATTCGTTTCTTGTTCCGTCAACTGTCACAGTTAGCCCGAAGGTATCTATCTCCATACCGCCAACATTTACGATACCGCTATCATTTTCTGAAACATCGGTCTTGCTTCGATTTATCACAGCTTTGATACGCGCCATAAGTTCTCTGGGTGAGAAAGGCTTTGTAACATAATCATCAACACCTACCTCAAAGCCGAACAGCTTATCAAACTCTGTTCCGCGTGCAGACAGCATGATGACCGGAATATCCTTGAACTCCTTTATTTTCTTACAGGCAGTAAAACCGTCGGTATCTGGCATCATGATATCCATAACTATAAGGTCGAAATCTTCTTTCCGACAGATATCTATAGCCTGACTGCCGTCCTCAGCAGTAACGACTTCATAGCCCTCACGTTCTGCATAACGGCTTATCAGTGTGATTATATCAGGCTCATCATCAACGATAAGTATTCTTGACACAGCGCACCTCCTGCAATAGTATTGTAATCATTATACATGAAAAATGCCCCTTTGTAAAGCTTCAAGGGAGCATTTTCCCGATATGTCAGTCACTGGCTCGGGATATTTAAATCGTGCTAAGCCTCAGCTATGGGTATCAGAAACCCCTGTGTTTTCCGCCGCCCATGCCGCATCTCATACCGCCGCCCATCATGCTTTGTGGTATCTCTGAGACTTCCTGTCCGTTGACGATGATAGTTCCACCGTTGAATTCAGCTGTTTTATCGTAATCGAAAGAGGACATCTGTGCGGTGACATTTATAGTTCCGCCGTTGACAAAGATCGAACCGTTTGAGTCGATAGCGTCAGTATCGCCCTGACCTACTGCCACATTAATATCTCCGCCGTTTATTACGATAGCAGCTTCATAACTGCCGGAATTTGCTGAAGCGTTGATACCGTCATCGCTGGCATCTATTGTGATATTGCCGTCATTGATAAGTATATATGCAGCTTCAAGTCCCTCAGCGGCTGTTATATTGAGATCTCCGCTGTCGATCTGCAGAAGTGCACTAGCCTGGATACCATCGCTGACAGCGTTTATTTCAAATGTTCCTCCTGTGATAGTTATCGTACCTTCAAGTTCATCATTTTCACAGTGGATACCGTCCTTATTTGAGGTGATATTGAATTTTCCATCACTTATGGAGATAGAATCATTCGCTTCAAATGCATCAAGTGCCGAACTTACATTGTATGTTCCGCCTGTGATCTTCAATTCGTCCTTGCAGGTAATACCGTTTCCGTGATCAGAAGTAACATTCAGCGTACCCGTACCGTTGAGGACAAGATCTTCTTTCGAGAAGATAACTGCATCGGTATTGGTTTCACCGTCTGCTGTAAATTCGCCGCTGACTTTAAGTGTATTTTCGCTTTCCGTAGTGGTAACAAATACCTTATCTGCTGAAACAACGTATATTGCAGGGAAGTCGTTATTGGTAATGCTTACTCCGTCAAGAACGAGCTGTACCTTTGCATTTTCGTCTGCATTGATATTGATGGTGCAGTTTTCAGCTGTACCGCTGATGACATATACACCTTCCTCGGTGATATCTATCGTCTTGTTATCGCCAACGGTAATGCTCTGCGACTCTCTTGTGTCTGCGGTCTGCTCAAGGTCACGCTCGGTGAAGATCTCATCAGATGATGTATTGTACGAAAGCTCTGCGATCTGTTCGGTGATGATCTCTTTTGATGTTTCAGCGTTTGTTTTGTCCGTAGATGTGATATTTCCACAGCCTGCCATAGAAGCAACGATAACAGCTGACAAAATGATCGATGTTAAATAAGTCTTTTTCATAAAAGCACTTCCTTTCGGTTATTGAAACTTGTTGTTTGTTTCTATGATCTAATGATACATGATCTCTATGAGAAGATAAAGGAGCGAAAGTGGAAAGTTGGGCTATTAATGTGGAATCATAGTCGTACTTTGTGATAGTATTGTGAAAAAAGTCCCGACAGTCAATAACGACTGTCGGGAACACGATTCAAAAATATTCGGGGTCATTTATGCTTCGGTACTTTGTTCCGAAGACTTGCCTGCTTTCTTTGCGGAACGGGTTTTTGAACTGCCTTCCGCACCTGATCCGCTGTGTTTATGGCCTTTCATCAGTTTTACGCTTTCTAGTTCAGCATTTTCATTGTATCCAAGCTTTATTATATCGCCTTCACTGATGTCTGATACTGAAGCCTCTGCACCCTTTCTGCTGACGGTAATGTTATCAGTGACAGTTACTGTAACGGTAGTTCCGTCTTCAGTAAAGCTGCCGCGATGTCCGCCTTTGCCTTTATGACCTTTGACTTTTGTTTTGCTGCTTTCGGTCTGCTGTTCATCTGTGGAAGATGTTTCATCGGACTGCTTTTTCTTTTCCTTCACATCCGAAGTTTCGGAAGATTTTTCCGTTTTGGTGAAATCTCCGAGGGCAACTGTTATTTCGCTGCCATTCACCGCAGTTACCTTTCCGAACTTAACATCTGTGTTTTCCGACTTGCTGTTCTCCTGTGTAACAGCTGCAGCTGATCCTTTGCTTTGCTCTGCACTTACGCTGACAGCAGTCATGGTCGATGCCGCCATTACTAAAGCACAAATACAGGCTACGGGTTTTGAAAATGATCTCATAGTGTTCACGTTCCTTTCTGTTTTGTGTCCGGAATTTGTTTCCGTAGCTATATAGTACAGCACAAATCTGAAAGGATAATAGAATCAATGTGGAATAGCAGACAGAGTTCGTGGAATTATTGTATGTTTTTGTGATGGATATGTGAAGCATCATTTTCGCTGACCCTGTTGTCGGGCGTAAACAGTATTACATCAGTGTCTGCTCGTTGATTATCAGATGAAATTCAAGATCAAGAAAGCCCGCAGCTTTGCGGCACAGCAGCATACGCTCCATGAATATCTCAAAGTATTCGCCTATCTCACCATATCTTGTATCGATATCGAGTTTCAGCTTTATGGCGGTATGATCCTGATTGATCTTCAGCTTGGAAGTCTTGACAGAATAGTTCACTCTGTCATGTATATCATAATTTCTTTTGTCATCATCCTGAACGCGGCTTCTTCTGACATCGGATTTATCAGCAAGGATAAGTGCCGCGGCGATCTTGCTTACGGGAACTCCACAGCCTTCGTCGTGATTGCCGATAGCCTGTATTATTGGAGCGATATCCTCAGCGGGTATACCCATTTTATCCAGCAGACAGAAAGTCATCATAGCACCTGACTGACTATGATCCTCGCGGTTTATGACATTACCGAGATCATGCATCCACGCTGATGTCAACGCAAGATCTATTGTGTGATCGTCCAGCCCTAAGGTGTCAAGAATGTATCCCACACGATCGGCAACAACACCGATGTGCGCAAAGCTATGTTCGGTATACCCCATAGCCTGCAATGATTCATTTTGTGCCTTAATATACACACCGATATCGTGATCCTGTTTTATCCTGTTGAACAGCGGAAATCTTTCCGCATTTTCCTGAACATTATTTATCCACACAGCTTAAAATCAACTCCTCTGAAAGCAATTATTTTGTAAGATCATTCCGAATGATCTTTCGGCTACTGTTATTATACTATTTTATGCGGGCATTGTCAATCGGCAGATATTGTTCGGTGTAAAGCTCACTTTGCTTCATTTTTGGTATTGTGGATTGAAAATCGGGGCTGATTATGGTATAATTACATATATTCACTTTCTGACAATTATCGGTAAAATGGAGGGACATACGATGATAATAGAAACAGATAGACTTATCCTGCGTCCTTTTACCGAAAGTGATGCAGCCGATGTACTGGAATACCTGAGAGAGCCAGCTGTCAACTGTTTTGCTTCAATGAAGCTGAACTCTCTCGATGAAGCCAGAGCGGAGATGAATAAACGGTGCAGTGAAACGGAATATTACTTTGCGATAACCTTGAAAGATACGGGTAAAGTCATCGGTGAGATAGAGGCGTACCCCGAAAGTGATGATCCGACCGATGGCAATAATAGACAGCAGGACACATTCTCACCGTGCTGGATGCTGAACAATGATTATCAGGGCAAGGGCTACGCATATGAAGCAGCACGAGCTTTCTTCGACTATCTTTTCAAAGATAAGGGTGCAAGACGTATCTACGCTTATACAGAGGACTATAATACCGCAAGCCGACACCTTTGTGAAAAACTCGGTATGCGCTGTGAGGGGCTGTTCCTGGAGTTCATATCCTTTGTGAATGACCCCGACGGCACTCCGCACTATGAAAATACCTATCAGTACGCTATTCTGAAAAAGGAATGGCTCGGCAATCAACTTTGAAGAGATATGAGTGCGGGTTCGTATAAACATAAACATCTTCCTTTCACTTTAGCACGCTAATACAAAAGTTGACAAAGTTGACACAAATTGACACTGTTTTGTCAACTTTTAAAAGCCCTGTTTTACGGCGTTTAAGCCTTGTTTTTGAGAAAATTGACAATGTTGACAAGGTAAGGGGAAAAATGAAAAAACAGTGAGTTATTTCCAATATATGGTAAATTTACTTTTTAAAGTGTCCGTACTACCCTGTCAATTTTGTCAACTTTCATGTTTTTACCTCTGAAAGCCCTATTTTTCGGGGTTATAAAGTTGACATTTTCGTGTCAACTTTTGTCAATTTTGTCAATTTAGTGGTGGGATTGACTTGTATTATCGTTTTTGGCTTGCCTCCGGTGCTGTTTTCCTCTATAATCCTGATATAGTTCAGGCTTTCAATAAGTGTCAACGGCTCACTAAGCTCTTGTTATATTGCGAATAATGGTTAAATTCATGAATTATTAAAAAATGAACTTGACATGAACATTATTTTGGGTTATAATAGAATAAACAAATTTTTAGACAATATCACATAATATTCGTAACAAGAAAGTTTTCGGGCAGGTGATGCTGTTAGTATGAAAGAAATGTTTTCGCAGATAGGACCGCTTCAGCTTGCACAGGTCATCGTAAAATTCTGGAATGAGTGCTTTATACTGTTTCTGCTGGCTTCGATGCTTATTGGCAGGCAGGACGATAAGCGCTATCAGGTAGTTAACAGCAGGGCTGTTCTGCTTACAAAGGAACTCACCCTTTATTATCTTTCGGTGCTTATCTACAATTTAAGCGACATTTTTTATCTGGCATTCAGCGGCAGGGAAGGCAGGATAGCACACTATCATATACGTATCGGTTCGTTCATGTACTATGCTTCAAGCATGGGTATAACACTGTTCATTTTGCGAGTGATACGAAAGTACATCGCCGACAAGCACGGGCTGAAACGTCTGCGGCGTGCGATGATAGCTTTTCAGGTGATGCAGTATATGCTGTTTGCTTTGCTGTTAAGCACACCGTTCACAAAGATATTCTACCATATCACTTCCGATAACCGCTATGAACGTTCGTGGGGGTTCCCGATATGGCATCTTACAACGGTAGTGACCTATGCTTTCATACTCTGTGTGACGGTGCTTGAATGGGACAGGATATACAGTTTTCTTGGAAAAGCCGTTATTACGGCGTCGGGATTTCAGCTGATCGCCCTGATGATAAGCTATTATACGAACAATAATCTTAACAGCACGATGGCTTCTTTTTCGGCGCTGATACTTTTCACGCTGCATGAACAGAACAAGAAAGACAGCTTTATAAGAAGTATCCAGGAATTGGAAAAGACGCGGATCGAGCTGGCTGAATCGAAATATCAGCTGGAACAAAGCAAGAATCAGCTGCTTATTGCACAGATACAGCCCCATTTTATAAACAACTCGCTGATGACACTCTGCGCCCGCAGCCGTGATTATCCCGAGGTATACGAGGGGCTGAAATATTTTTCGATGTATCTGCGGTCGCATTTTGATATACTGGGTGAAGCATACACCATAACTTTTGAGCAGGAGATGGACAATATCGAGGCTTATCTTACGCTGGAACGCATGAATTACAAGGACAAGCTTCAGGTGGATTACAACATTGAATGTGACGATTTTACGGTGCCGGCGCTGAGTATACAGCCGCTGGTGGAAAATGCTGTTAGGCACGGGATATCCCGCGAGAACGGGGGTACGATTAGTATCAGTTCATTCCGCAAGGACGGGTACATAATCATTGAGGTAACAGATGACGGTACGGGTGACCGCCCATATATCGAAGATACAAAAGAACGCAGGGGCGTGGGTCTGGAGAACATCATAAGAAGGCTTGATATTGTCTGCGGCGGCAGGGTGGAGCTTATGAAAATACCTGACGGCACGCTGGCACGGATAACCATCAAAGAAAAGTCGGGAGATGAGGAGAATGATAACGCTGTCGGTTGACGATAAGCCTGAGATATCCGAGATGATACAGCACCTTATGACGAAGATCGACCCGAGCGGTACTCACATGACGGCGAATACTGCGGAACAGGCTTTCAGGCTGATATCAAAGGAAACGCAGATCGTTTTTCTTGATGTGGAGATGCCCGGCATGAACGGGATCGATCTGGCGAAAAAGATAAAGGAATTTTATCCCACGCTGAATATCATATTTGTGACAGGATTTACGAAGTACTGCTACGAAGCTTACGGAGTTCACCCCAGCGGGTATCTGCGGAAACCGGTTTTTGAGGAAGACCTGCGGCGTGAACTGCAAAATCTGCGGTATCCGATAGATGCTCCGCAGAGCAGGCTTCTTGTGAGGTGTTCGCCTTTTGCGGTATTCGATAATGAAAAAGCATTCGTTTTTCACAGGAGCAGGACGCTGGAGATGTTCGCTTACCTGATATACCGCGACGGCACGCTGTGTTCAAACGGTGAGCTGTTGGGGATACTATGGGACGGTGATCCCGACAAGGCGGGGTATCTGCGGCAGCTGATAAAGGATATGATAGAATCCCTTGATGAGATCGGTGAGAGGGATATAATTGATAAAAAGTACGGAAAAATAGGCATCAGGCACGGCTCGGTGCGGTGTGAGGGTGAACTGGACAGGATAGCTGATGAGTTTTCCTGGGTATAATGATTTAAGACCTTTCCTTCGGTGATGGAGGAAAGGTCTTTTTTTTTGCGGAATTTCGGTAGGGAAGACGGCACTGATTTTCAGGTTTTTCGCATTGTTCTGCAAACGGATGAAAATCGGTGCGTAAAATATTGGAATGGTGAATTCTATAGGATTTTATTGGCTTGAAATCATGTCAAGAGAAAAATTGATTTTCGCTGAAATTTCATTTAACTTTCACAATATGAACACGAATAACGTTTTCGCTGTGACGGCTTTGTAACACTCGATATGCTATAATCATAATAGATAAAATCATAAAACATATGAATTAATTACGTGAAACTATTTAACGCGATATTCACAAATGATATAAAAGATATGGCAGAAACATACTTCTGAAGGGGGGATCTCTGTGAAAAAGATAAATATAAAACGTTTGATTCCGCTTCTGGTATCGGCAGCCATGCTGATAAACTGCTGTCCGATAGAACTGCTGAAAGCATCGGCAGATGAGATAACAGCTGAGACTTCGGCTGAAACGGCAGAGACCGAGGAAAACGGGCTTGAATATCAGCAGCTGAGTGCTTATCCCGGCAGAGATGAGTCGGAATCGGTATCGCTGGACGGACTGATGCCAACGAATGCGACCCTTGAAGTTCAGAAGCACAGCGACACTGAAAACGGCGCTGTATGTTCTTACGATATAACGATAACCAAGGACGGCGAGGTATTTCAGCCCGTATCGGAAGCACCTATCACCACTAAGATAACCAACAAAAAGATAGGTCAGGCAAATGCCGCCAATAGGAATATGCGTCTGTGGCATATATCCGATGACGGCATACGCGAGGAGATAACTGATTTTTCCGTGGACGGTGATACTGTTATCTTTCAGGCGAAGGGATTCTCCCTTTATGAGATAGACGACGGGACTATGCCCCTGCGTACTTATGAATTCTACACACCCGATAATAACGGTGTTTATTCGCTTTACTACTTTCCCACATCATCGGGCAGAGAGATATGCGAGCAGACCATAAAGGGCGATGAAAAGCCTATATTCCCCCAGCTGCCTATACTGCTGGATTCGAGGACAAAGACATTTCAGGGCTGGTTCATCTACAATGAAGAGACAGGGACTTATGATGAGAAGATAGATTTTTCAAACGTGCCGCCTGTTACCACAGAAAATCAGGGGCTTGTAAAGATAGGTGCGGTATATGCCGACTGTGTATTCGTGGTATTTCACGATCAGAGAAATGCAGACGGAACTCCGGGTGCGATACTTGCCACAAAACTGGTGATGCTGACTGATGGTGCCGATACATTCACAACAGACGATATTATTGCTACCCACGATGGAAGTACATATGTACTGGGTACAGAACATCAGGAGATACAGGCACCTCACATGGAGTTCAAGGGCTGGTCTTATGATTACGCAGTAAATGAAGACCCCGACGCAGACAGAACTCCGCTGCCTGCGGAAATGGAAGTTGATGTTGAGAACCATGTAGGAC
>Ga0256405_10009834_pt1 | contig 12908 bp, 11 predicted proteins | sample RumenRJG_02DNA_FD_189096 | JGI IMG/M metagenome (GOLD analysis project Ga0256405, IMG submission 189096) | Bovine rumen microbial communities from Lethbridge, Alberta, Canada - RJG_02 | ecosystem: Host-associated > Mammals > Digestive system > Stomach > Rumen | place: Canada: Alberta...
GAAGGTATCAACAATAAGATAAAGGTAATGAAGAGAAGAGCATATGGCTATAGAGATGATGAGTATTTCACACTGCTACTGCTCGGACTACATGACAAAACCAACGCAATTCGGGGATGAACCAAAAATCTTGACAAACGGAATTTTCATTCTAGAGAAAGATTTTCCGCTTGGCACGAGGCTGAATGCTAAAAAGCGTTTAATTGTTAATCAATCGGCTTAAACTATGTAAACAGACATAAGGAACGAAAAAGTGAAAGGTGTCCTTTCGCGATGCGAAACGTGGCATATCGCAGTGCGATATGTGGCATATTGCAGTGCCAAAGGTGCCCTTTCACACTGCGAAAGGTGCCCTTTGACTTTTTTAACACTTATGAATTGCGATGCGAAACGTATAATGTCTTGATATTGAGCGATTTACTAAAAACAGCGAGAAACCGCAAAATACTCGCATATTTTGCAACTTCTTTTTTCTCGGTCGCAAAATTTTAAGTTATGGGCAGGTTTAGTTAATCAATTTTTTACCCAACTCCGCTCCGAATTTTGCAGGTTTTCACTCTCCAATCCATAAATTCTAAGAAACTACTTACAATCTGTTAGCAGATTGTCCAGAATTCTGTCACACCATAATTATTTTTCAATTGCTTAATCAGCCTTGCCCATTGCAACCTATTGATATATAATCTTAAAGTTCGGCTTGTTTGCATGGAAAAACAATAATTATAATCATATTTTTACGTTAGCTTTTCAATCACGATATATTGTAAAAGAAACTGTTAAAGACTATAAAACCCAACTAAGATGAAAAATATATTTATAATGTTCATTATTTTCTTTTGCAGCAACTGTAAAATAGAAGCACAGCAAAAGATAACAGTTAGCGCATTCTACTCTGATTATGTAGCGAAATATGATAAGCTGCCAGATTCAACGTGGTCGCTTTCTCAGTATGTACAAGTCCGTATTGAGCATGAGTTCCCTAAAAAGAGTAGAATATCGGATTATAGATTTAAAAATACTCATATTACTGCTAATTTAGCAGCTAATTTTGTTTTTAGCTCAATTATACTTGAGACATCAAAGGGTAAATTCTTCCCCAAATATCCATATGAGATAATGGATTTGCTCAATGACACAACGCAGCATCCTCAATACCTCTCATATTCTTTTTATTCACCGATAACTTATGGAAAGAATTACTCAACGCAGGTTTTCTATGCACAGCCTAATGTTCAGTCTTGGTACATTGGTGACAAAAATAATGTTGATACAATTGATGTTGAATTTAATATAGAGCCAACTCTTTTCTATCTTCGATCAAGTCGCCCCGTCTCCTATGTTAACCGCAAGCCAACAATGCGGTTCTTGTCGAATGAAATAGAGCCAAGTTTCTATCTTTTCTACAGACCTGCATACAATCACTATACTTTTTCAGAGAAAGGAAAATTCATAGATTTGCTTTTTGAGAATGTTGATTCTACAAAAAGTGATAAAAGTGGCAAAATTGAATATTATTGGGATTATAAAGAAAAAGACTCTTTGGATATAGAAAGGGTTAAAAATGTAAGAGATTGTCTTAATACATGGTTTGGAGACGACTTATCTCCAGATACCTTATATGTAGTAAAATCAACCCAAAGGACTAAGATCACTATGGGTAAGGTAACCCGCTCTTTTACATCAAACTGGGCACATACTCATGATAAGTTTTCTTCTTTTTTCATTGACAGTGATCTTTTCTATACCCCCACAATGATGCATGAGCTTATGCATTGTTATGTAAGAGATTTTCAATCCGATAATCCCTATGAACAAAACTTCTTCAAGGAAGTATTAATTGAATATGTAACATGTTTCCTCTATGATTGCCTATTTAATGTAACAACCTTTTCAGATAAGATTGAAAAGATGGAAAAGGATGGGCAGACGATAAAAATAGCTCGTAAGCTATTGAAAACCAACAAAAGTAATGGTATATCTTTTGGGGGTAAGGAATATGATACAAACTGGATTTATTATGACTTGCTACCATGCCGTTTGCATGAATATGCCGAACGGAACGGAAATGAAGAAAGGTTTGTTGAAACTATCATTAGCTACTTGAAGAAGCTTGATGAGAATCATGCGCCTTCCTTCAAAGAGTTTTCTGAATATATGAAAGAGAATGGTTTTAGGAATGTTGATGGTGTATATAAGCTATAAAACAGCAATGAATGAAGCTCTTTCCTCATTACACACAGCATGATGCAATGGACTGCGGACCTACCTGCCTGAGATTACGGTTATGTATTTGTGGTATATTGATATTTTTTAGTATCACAAATATTTACACATTCTATGACTGTTGGTAAGCAAACTGACAAAGTATTTATTCCAGACTCTATCTTTTTTGTGCTTACAGAGATATATGGGTTAGATCAAGGTATAAGAAACATGTCATTAGCTCAAAGCAGAAAAGATAAGAATGTGCGGGAATATATCAGAAAGGTTGATTCTGTTAATTTTGTAAGAGCATGTGGGATTGTTGCCAAATATGGGTGGATTGATGAGAAATGCGTTAGAGGGAAATATGCAGACGTAGAAAGTGTTAAATCTTCACTATATGCTATATTTTTACATAATCCGCAAGAACTTAGAAATGACTCAATCAGAAGGCTCTTGATTGCGGAAGTTAAAAAAAGCAATTTGTCACCAGAGGCATATTTGCTGTTTTTAGATAAGTATTTTGTTGTCTGTGAAAAGAAAACAGTATTAAACTCTTCATTCAAAGTGTGGCTGGATAAACCTTTTGTTAAAAAAAGAGGATAAGCAACTCTCCGACAGTATAATGAAAGAGGTTGGCTTGTCAACATTGCCTGATAGTATTTTTTAATAAAGCAGATTCTTACCGAAAATGTATAATTAAATAAGAAACTTTATCAAAAAAGTCACCGTTAGCTCGTCAGAGTTAGCGGTGACTTTGTCTTTTATGCTTGTTTTTAGTGTATTGGCTTATGCCTCATCGCGGAGTATTGGCATGGTCATGCAGCGAGCGCCGCCGCCAGCGCGAGGCAGCTCTGATGCTGGTACGGTGGCTACAAAGCTCTTGTAGTCTTCCATGTTTACCTTTCCGCTTACGATGTCTTCGGCATTTAGAACGCTGAAGCCTGCCTTGTCGAGGGCGTCGATGGTGCGGGTGTTGCGCTGATAGCCAATTATCTTCTCGTCGCCAAGAGAGAAGAAGTTGGCACCGCTATGCCATTGCTCGCGCAACTGAATCCATGGGTCGTTGCCGCCGCCTATGATTGGCTGGATGTCCCATCCCAGACTGTTGAGTCCGTCTACGATGTTGTCCATCGGGCAGTAGCTTATCTTTCCATGATTTATGCTTATGAGGGTAGTGTCTTTGCCTGCGAAGATGCCTTGTTTCTTTAGCATTGGTTCGAAAGCCATGCACTTATGTTTGCCTAAGAAAGTGAACACCATGTCGAGGTGGATGAATGACTCTGGCTCGTGTGGCAGTTCCTGAACGAGGATATTGAAGTGGTCGCGTTCTTTAGCAAACTGCTGTGCCAGATATTCTATGCCTTTTGCGTTTGTTCGTATGCCTTCGCCGATGCAGAGCAAGTCAGGTGCTGCGATGTGAACGTCGCCGCCTTCGGTATGAGCTTTGCTGTTCCATGCCATTGCATTGAGCAGGTCTACCTTGAAGAAATGGCGGAAGATGGCCTCGTAGATTAAGGTTTCGCGCTCGCGAACATCGAAGCTCATTGAGTTGATGAGCACGCGGTTGTAGACTGTTGACGAAGCGTCGCGTGTGAAGAAGAGGTTGTAGAGTGGTTCTAGCAGGTATCTGTTTTCAGACAGTCCGTCCCACTTTGGGTTTTCGAGTCCTTCGATGAGTGCTTTGGCAAGTTCTATATTGTCCATGCTCATCAGTCTGTCGATGAGCTGAACATCAGACTTACCAGCCTGCTTGATGGGGCGCATGCCGAAGTGAGACACGCTCTCTTCAACCATGTATTTCTTTATTTCTTCGTCGTTAAGGAGTTCTTCGAGGATGTCTTCGACATAGTAGACATTGGTCCAGCGCTCCAGAACTCCGCAGAAGTTGCTGTACTCAGTGTCGACGATTTTCTTGTCTAAGATGTCATTGTAGAGTGCGTGGGCAGCATTAAGTGGAGTCATTCTCTCTATCTCAATGCCTGGACGGTGAAGCAATACGGCACGTAGTCGTCCATATTCTGAGGCTACGTTTACTTCACATGGTGTTATTTGCTTTCTGATTTTCATATAATTATATTTAAGGAGAGTTATGCAGCCATTGCTGCAAGAGGCTAAAACAATTATCAGGAGTCAGCTGACTTTGGTAATTTTTGTTCTTTGTTTATTATTGCCTGTCAGCTAACTCCAGCTAACTATTTATGACTTCGGGTAACTCCCGTTTTTCCCATTATTTCAGATACGAGTATCTATAGTCGGTAGGCGAAACGAGTGTCTCCTTGATGACGCGTGGAATAATCCAGCGAATCAGGTTGAACTCACCGCCTGCCTTGTCGTTAGTACCGCTGGCACGTGCTCCGCCAAATGGCTGCATGCCGACTACGGCACCTGTTGGCTTGTCGTTGATGTAGAAGTTGCCGGCAGCATAGCTGAGTTGTTCGGTTATCTTCTCTACAGCCATGCGATCAAGTCCGAACACTGCTCCGGTCAGACCGTAAGGCGATGTCTCGTTACATAGTTTGACTGTCTCTTCCACCTTGTCGTCGTCGTAAGGATAGACTGTGAGGATAGGACCGAAAATCTCTTCTTCCATCGACTTGAAGTGAGGATTTGAAGTCTCTATAACTGTAGGTTCTACGAACCATCCGACGGTCTTGTCGCAGTTTCCGCCGAGAACTATATTAGCATCGTCGGCAGCCTTGGCATAGTCGATGTAAGACTTGCACTTGTCGAAAGAAACTTCGTCGATTACTGCATTGATGAAGTTGCCTGCATCCTTGACGTCGCCCATCTTCACTTCGGCAGCCATACGCTTCATGTCTTTGAGCACATCAGCCCAGAGACTCTTCGGAATATACATTCTTGAAGCAGCAGAGCACTTCTGACCCTGGAACTCAAACGCTCCGCAGAATGCTGCTGTTGCTACGGCTTTCTTGTCGGCTGAAGGATGAACGAAGATGAAGTCCTTGCCGCCAGTCTCGCCTACTATGCGTGGATAAGAAATATACTTGCCAAGATTCTGTCCTGCCTGACGCCAGAGAGAATTGAATGTTGCTGTACTTCCTGTGAAGTGTATGCCAGAGAAGTACTTAGACTGTGTTGCAACTTCGCCAATCAGTGCACCGCTGCCAGGCAAGAAGTTGACAACGCCATCGGGCAGTCCCGCCTCCTTGTAGAGCTGCATCAGATAGTAGTTGCTGAGGAGGGCCGTTGTAGAAGGTTTCCAAAGAGCAACATTACCCATAAGCACTGGAGTCATGCAGAGGTTAGATGCAATTGAAGTGAAGTTGAACGGAGTGACTGCGAGGATGAAACCTTCAAGCGGGCGATACTCCGTATGGTTAAGCTGTCCTGCTCCGTCCTTAGGCTGCATTGCGTAAATCTTTGAAGCATAGTGGACATTATATCTGAAGAAGTCGATAGTCTCGCAAGCAGAGTCAATCTCAGCCTGATAAATGTTTTTGCTCTGTCCCAGCATGCAGGCTGCATTCATTATAGGACGATATTTAGTTGCAAGCAGTTCTGCCATCTTCATAACCACAGCAGCGCGGGTGGTCCAAGGAGTGCGGCTCCATTCCTGCCAAGCCTTCATGGCAGCTTCAACAGCCATTTCAACCTCTTTCTTGCCGACCTTGTGATAAGTTGCAAGCACATGCTTGTGGTCGTGTGGGCAAGTGATTTTTCCTATATCGCCAGTGCGAATTTCCTTGCCACCTATTATTATTGGAATGTCAACTACCAGATTGCTCTGGCGTTCCAGTTCTTTTTCGAGTGCTACACGCTCTGGCGAACCTGCCAGATATGCTTTTACCGGCTCGTTAGTCGGCAGCGGAAATGTAATAACCGAGTTATTCATAAGACGTTTGATTTGATTAGAATTATTATGTTATCAGTTGTTCTTTTGTGCAAAATTACTATTAAAAGTGGAAATAATGACAACGACACACTATTTTTTTTGCATTTAACATTTTTTTTATCGGCATGTGCTAAATCCTAAATGATTTTCACTACTTTTGCAGACAAAATATATATAAAAGTATGCAGAGTAGTTTGATATCCATCACAGATTTGACCAAAGAAGAAATCTTGTCGCTTTTACGAAGGGCAAGAGAGTTTGAAAAGAATCCAAACCAGCGCATTCTGGAGGGAAAGGTGGTGGCCTCGCTTTTCTTTGAACCGTCAACACGTACACGTCTCAGCTTCGAGACTGCTGTTAACCGTTTAGGAGGCAGAGTGATTGGCTTCACCGATGCAAAGACAAGTAGCCAGGCAAAGGGTGAAACTCTCAAGGACACTATTATGATGGTCAGTAACTACGCAGACCTGATTGTAATGCGTCACCCTCAGGAAGGAGCTGCACGCTATGCGAGCGAAATCTCTAAGGTGCCTATTGTTAACGCTGGAGACGGCAGCAACCAGCACCCTACACAGACAATGCTCGACCTTTACACTATCTACCAGACTCAAGGTACACTCGACAACCTGACAATTACAATGGTTGGAGACTTGAAGTATGGACGCACTGTTCACTCACTGCTTGAAGCAATGCACTTCTTCAATCCTCGTTTCAAGTTCGTAGCCTGCGAGGAACTGCGCATGCCAGAGCAATATAAGCAATACTGCAAGCAGCTCGGCATTGAATATGAAGAGACTACAGAGTTCAGCGAGGACATCATAAACCAGACTGATATCCTGTATATGACTCGTGTTCAGCGTGAACGCTTCAGCGACCTGATGGAATATGAGCGCGTAAAGAATGTATATACACTCACTGCAAGCATGCTGCAAGGATGCAAGCCTAACATGAGAGTGCTGCACCCACTGCCTCGTGTGACTGAAATAGCACAAGACGTAGACGACACTCCACAGGCTTACTACTTCGAGCAGGCACGCAACGGTCTCTATGCTCGTCAGGCAATCATATGCCGCGCACTCGGTATAGACTGACAAGGGCTTGCCGAAGCTAAAATCATTTCAATAAACTTTCGCTGTGAAGCAGCATAAACTCAAAACATCCGAAAAATGAAACAGAAAGAACTTGCCGTAGCAGCTTTGCGTAACGGTATTGTGATTGACCATATACCATGCTCGTCACTGTTTAAAGTAGTTGACTTGCTGGGCATCGAGCGAATGGAGAATAGCGTAACCATAGGCTACAACCTCGACAGCGGCCGCATGAAGAAGAAGGGAATCATCAAGATTGCCGACATCGACCTGCCTGAGGAAACTCTCAACCGCATGGCTGTTATTGCTCCATACGCAGTTGTTAACATCATACGCGACTATGAGGTTGTTGACAAACATCCTGTAACTTTGCCTGATGAACTTATCGACATCGTGCGTTGCAACAACCCTAAGTGCATCAGCAACAACGAGCCAATGCGTACACGCTTCCACGTTGTTGACAGAGAACACAACACTCTGAAGTGCCACTATTGTGAGCGTATCGTTAAACAAGAAGAAATTGTCCTCAAGTAGGGGATAAGAGATATCAGAAAGTAGTTCTGTGGTTCAGCTGTTAATTCTGTTGTAGAAAACGGCAGTAGCAGCAGAGTCACAGAATCTACGATTTTTCAATTCCGAATCATACTATTAATAACACAATAAAAAGAAAATTTTAAAATTATGCCAAGAAGTTTATCAGGAAGAAGTTTCTTGAAGTTACTGGACTTCAGCACAGAAGAAATCCAGTACCTCCTGAAGCTCTCAAAGGATTTCAAAAACCTCAAGCGTACAAACACTCCTCACAAGTATTTAACTGGTAAGAACATCGTTCTTCTTTTCGAAAAGACATCAACACGTACTCGTTGCTCTTTCGAAGTAGCAGGAAACGACCTCGGTATGGGCGTTACATACCTTGATCCAGGTTCTTCACAGATGGGTAAGAAAGAGTCTCTCGAAGACACTGCAAAGGTACTTGGTCGCATGTTCGACGGTATCGAGTACAGAGGCTTCGACCAGCAGATTGTAGAAGACCTTGCTAAGCACGCAGGTGTTCCTGTATGGAATGGTCTTACAACAGAGTTCCACCCAACACAGATGCTTGCTGACGTATTGACAATCGAAGAGAACTTCGGTCACTACAAAGGCTTGAAGATGGTGTTCATGGGCGATGCTCGTAACAACGTAGCAAACTCACTTATGGTTGTTTCTGCTAAGCTCGGTATCAATTTCGTTGCTTGCGGACCAAAAGAGAACATGCCTGACGAGAAGCTCGTTGCTACATGCCGCGAGATTGCAAAGGAAAACGGATGCACAATCACTCTTACTGACGATGTTAAGGAAGGTACAAAGAATGCCGACGTAATCTACACTGACATCTGGGTATCTATGGGCGAAGCTCCTGAGCTTTGGGCAGAGCGCATCAAGCACCTCAGTCCATATCAGGTTAACGACGCTGTTATGGCTAATGCTAATCCTGACGCTATCTTCCTCCACTGCCTGCCTTCATTCCACGACCTGGAAACAACAATCGGCAAGGACATCTACGAGAAGTTCGGTCTGAAGGAAATGGAAGTTACCGACAAGGTATTCCGCAGCAAGCAGTCTAAGGTATTCGACGAGGCAGAGAACCGTATGCACACCATCAAGGCTGTGATGTACGCTACCTTGAAATAATACTTTTTTGAAATTCAAGTTTAGGAAGTAATATTTCCAAATAATTTATTTGAATAAAAAGAACCAGCTCCCCCCCTATTTCTTTAGAGGGGGAGCATGGTTTCATTATTCTCTTCCCAAACATGACAAAAATCTATAAATAAAAATATGAGTAAACGTCTTGTAATAGCCCTAGGAGGCAACGCTCTCGGTAAGAAACCAGAAGAGCAGTTAGAGCTAGTCAAGAGCACAGCCTCTGCCATAGTTGACTTGGTTGAGGAAGGTTATGATGTAGTTATCGGTCATGGAAATGGTCCACAGGTTGGCATGGTAAACCTCGCCTTTGAGTATTCTGCTAATCATGGCGGCGGTACACCAGCAATGCCATTCCCAGAATGCGGCGCAATGACACAGGGATACATCGGTTATCATCTGCAGCAGGCTGTAGAGAGAGAACTCGCTCGCAGAAACATCAATAAGCCTTGTGCTGCAGTAGTAACTCAGGTTGTAGTAAGCAGGAACGATGCTGCTTTCCAGAATCCTACGAAGCCTGTAGGCATGTTCTACAGCAAGGAGGATGCAGAGCGCATAGCAGCAGAGACAGGCTATACATTTGTTGAGGATGCTGGACGCGGCTATCGCCGTGTTGTACCTTCACCTGTGCCTGTTAAGATAGTTGAACTGCCTATTGTTGAGCAGCTCGTAGATATGCACAGCATTGTCATTACCGTAGGAGGTGGTGGCATACCGGTTGTAGAGAATGGTCCTGGCGATTATGAAGGAGTGGCAGCAGTTATCGATAAAGACCGTGCGAGTGCTAAGCTTGCCCTCGATCTCAAAGCCGATATGCTCGTAATCCTCACCGCAGTAGAAAAGGTTTCTATCAACTTTAACAAGCCAGATCAGAAGGATTTGGACTGCATGACTATTGCTGAGGCTAAAGAATATATTAAGCAGGGACATTTTGCCCCAGGCAGCATGTTGCCTAAAGTCGAGTCTTGCATGAGTTTTGTTGAAAACACTAATGGTGGAAAAGCTCTCATCACTTCGCTCGAAAAAGCCTGTGAAGCATTGCAAGGCAAGACAGGAACAGTCTTAGTTAAGGAGTAAATTTAGTTTTTGAGCTAAGTTCAAGAACTTTATAATACACAAACAAAAGAAGCCTCGTCTCTTCATTGGGACGGGGCTTCTTTTGTTGTCTAATTTGGTGTTCTTGCCCATTCTTTTAAATGAGCCTTAAAAAGTCTGTTGTCAGAAACATTGGGCTTATTGTGCCATTTCTTCAAAAGTCTTCTTTATAATATCGATGGCAGTCATCAGTTCTTTCTCCTTAATGTTCAATGGAGGAGCAAAGCGGATGATGTCGTCGTGGGTTGGTTTAGCCAGCAGGCCGTTGTCCATTAGTTTCAGACAGATGTCCCAAGCGTTTTTTCCGTTGATAGGCTTTGTTACGATGGCGTTGAGCAGTCCGCGGCCTCTCACTTCAACGATGTGTGGAGAGTTGATTTTCTTAATTTCTTTGCGGAATATCTGACCCATCTTCTCTGCATTGTCAACAAGTTTTTCGCGTTTTACAACCTTCAGAGCCTCTACAGCCACTCTTGCTGCAAGAGGGAATCCGCCGAATGTAGATCCGTGCTCGCCTGGTTTGATGTTCATCATGATGTCGTCATCGGCAAGACAAGCAGAAACAGGCAGCACACCGCCACCAAGAGCCTTACCCAAGATTACGATGTCTGGGCGTATGCCGTCGTGTTGGCTGCAAAGCATCTTACCAGTACGCGCAATACCAGTCTGCACCTCGTCTGCAATTAGCAGTACGTTGTGCTTGTGACATAGGTCGAAACACTTCTTCATATATCCGTCGTCTGGAACAAACACACCAGCCTCGCCCTGAATAGGTTCAGCAATGAAAGCACACACTTCTTTGCCATACTTGTTCAGCGCCTCTTCGAGAGCCTTAGGGTCGTTATATGGAATGCGGATAAATCCAGGAGTCAGTGGTCCGTATTTGTCGTAAGAACTTGGGTCGTTACTCATGGTGATTACCGTAACAGTTCTTCCGTGGAAGTTTCCTTCGCAGCAAATGATTTTAGCTTTGTCGTTAGGAATACCCTTCTTCACTACGCCCCAGCGGCGTGCCAGCTTCAGAGCAGTCTCAACACCTTCGGCACCAGTATTCATAGGCAGAACCTTGTCATATCCGAAGAATTCGTGCATAAACTTCTCATACTCGCACAAAGCATCGTTGTAGAAAGCCCTTGATGTGAGACAGAGCTTGTCAGCCTGCTCCTTCAGCACCTTCACAATTCTTGGGTGGCAGTGACCTTGATTTACAGCAGAATAAGAAGAAAGGAAATCGAAATATTTCTTGCCTTCAACATCCCAAACGTAGATGCCCTTGCCCTTTGTCAGGACAACAGGTAGTGGATGATAGTTGTGAGCACCATACTTCTCTTCCAATTTCATCAAACGTTTGCTAGCAGTTTTGGTGTTAGCTGAAACTTTCTTTTTTTTCTGAGTCTTTTTAGCTGTTTTAGTTTCCATGATAATTTTGTTTTGTTTGTTATAGTATTTTTGTTTACTTGTGTTTTGTTTCCGAAATGACCGATTACGCTATTCGATTTCATTTCGATGCAAAAATAAACAAAATAATTTGAATTGTGCAAGAAAATATGCAATAATCTTACAATAGATAAGAATTTTTCTCTGAAAGTAAGGTTTTGTTGACGAGCTTATTATAATTCATAGTTCATAGTTCATAGTCTTTTTTTTTTTTGATTAAAAATTAAGGAATAATGACTAATATGTTAACTTTCCAACATAACTTAATCATTATTCCTTAATCTTTAATCCAATACATCCCCGAAGTGTGCAATAAATTGCTAAAGAGCTGGTAGGTAATAATATGTAAACCAGACGCATAAAGTATTATGACATAATACGAGGATAATTGCAAGAAAGGTTATCCACTCCCATTTCTTCTTGGCAGCCTTAGGTTCTTTTTCATAATAATTTATTTAACAGGTTCTACTTCACAGAAATATCTGGGATATGCAATATCACATAGCGGAAATGTACCATACAATCTATCTTGGGCACTTTGGTCAATTTCTTCAATATCAACAATTCTGAATTTTATTAAATCCCCTATGTGCGTAAAATCTTGACCTGATAGATCATGCTTATTAAAAAAGATTACTTCGTTATCATTAATTTTAGTGTCAGATGATTTAATGATCTCCACCTCAACAGTATCGTGTTTCTCATAAAAGACATAAGCACTCCTGCCATCTCTTTCTTCAAAATTATCACCACCAGACGCATGTAAATAGGGGATAATCTCTGCTATACAATATTCCTCCTCGTCATCGTCACACGAGGTAAGCGACAATGCAGAGAAACTCATCAGCATAGCTCCAAACAGCAGGAGCAATAAATGTCTTTTTCTTTTCATAATGTAAAAAAATATAGTTTGTAAATTATTTATTAAGCGAAAGAAAATGTATCTGTAAGTAACATTATCTTCTATTATATACAACGTATGGACTATAAATGTGTTGCACGCTTCTGCCTACTTTTTTTAAAAAACTTTATTTCTATAATTATTTCTGCATAAAAAACAGATTTCTGTTTATATCCTTAATCCAGCATAGCTATGCACTATGCTGGATTAAGGATGAAAGATTAATGATTAAGGAACGTTGCCGAGTAAACAAAAACTTATAACTCAACACTCATAACTCATAAATCGTCCCGTTATCTAATAACCTTAACAGTCTTTCCGTCAGCCGACTTGACTATGTTCAGACCTTTCGTCAGTCCGTCAAGCTCCTTGCCGTCGACTGAATATACCTTCGGAGATGCATTGGCAGATGATGAAGAAACCTCATCTATGCCGTTGGCTACATCATACTCCAGCTTTGTGAATTCGCCGTTCTCGAACTTATACACGCCTGAGGTCATGCCGCCTACATATACAGCACCGCCTGCAACTTCAAGGCAAACATTGCCCTCGCTCTCGAATGAGGTCGTTGGATATGATGTAACCGACTCGCCGTCGTACTTCAGGAGAGCATCCTTTGTTACTGCCCATACCGTGCCGTCAT
>Ga0256405_10009835_pt1 | contig 12908 bp, 24 predicted proteins | sample RumenRJG_02DNA_FD_189096 | JGI IMG/M metagenome (GOLD analysis project Ga0256405, IMG submission 189096) | Bovine rumen microbial communities from Lethbridge, Alberta, Canada - RJG_02 | ecosystem: Host-associated > Mammals > Digestive system > Stomach > Rumen | place: Canada: Alberta...
TCCGTTGGTATGGTTTGGATGTGGTTATTTTAATTATACCAAACGGGCACGGCCCGTGCTATTTTTGTAGCCATAAATATTGATTTTTCAAGGCTCACAGGCGCTTACGCACCTGCGAAGTTTGAGTGCTAAAATAAAGTCTCCTTTATTTTAGCATAAATACGGAGCCTCGACAAACTCGAGCTGGACACCTCCCGTACCCATAACTGCTTATCTGCGCCGCCATCTGCGAATCGAACGCACGGTAAGCACGAGCACTGCTACTGACAATACGATTCCTACAACTGCAACCGCTACTCCCAGCACGCATCCTGCCAGAGCAACGAGCAACAGCAAAGCAAGTGCAAGAGTCAGCAGGCCGAATATCGTTACCATCAAAGGTATGGCACCTCCTCCTGGTCTCTCACTCTGCTTTCCTCTCGAACCGGTATTGCTGATTCGCATCCGGATATTTCTCCCGGTCAACCGGGCTCATAAACATATCCAGCGGGCGAACGAATACACCGTAGTCGCCATACAGAGCCTCATAGACTACCAGCTGCTCCCTTGTCTCTGTATGCGTAGCTAATAAGCTGTCCTGTCTTCGGGTTGTGCATGCCCCACGCCATAGGGAGTGCTGCGACCATATTTCCCTGCCTTGCCAGAACCGGAGCCATATCCTGTGGGCGAACATCTCCTGCTATAAGTTGACGATTCCAGCCATAAGATGATATATACTGCTCTACTCTTTCGCTGATACCGTACCTGCTACACATGGCTTTCTTACTCCGAAATATGCTGCGTCAGGACGCTCTGCACCTTGTAAACATCCTGATCCTTGCCGAATGTCAGTTTGATGGGGTCTTGGCCCATGCCGGCAATCCAGAATTTCAGTTCAGATTCTATCTCAAAATTTCCAGCTGTCTCAATGAAAAAGTGCGTAATCTTGTTATACGGTATGGAATGAAATTCAACCTTCTTACCTGTGACCCCTTGCTTATTAACAAGAATCAGGCGAAGATTCGTGAACAGAAGCTTGTCGCGCAGCAGGCTATACGCCTGCTCAATCGTCTCGTCCGGCGCCAGTAATTTCTGGCACTCTTCCCTGACATCATCCAAATCGACTTCCGAAGCATTTCCCATCAGCTCATCAAACAGCCCCATGATAATTCCTCCTTTGATTCATACTTCCACATTAGATGCTTTGCTCCAAATTCTTGACGACCTCTGCCGTTAGGCAGGTCAACGCTTGGCCAGCAACGAGCTCCCGCAAAGGTTCCGTGAATTCTGTAAAGCCCATCAGCACACACCTCAGCAGACAATTTCTGCCTTTTAGCATTTACTCCATTTTCATATAAAAATAGCCACAGATTTAGCTCCGTGGCTCGATATTGTACGGCGATTATGCCAACTGTACCTTATTGCTAGCAGATATCATTTATGAGACAGGGAACTTATCTTCATGACGATCTTGCTTGACATCACAAGGTGCATTTGCCTTATCGTGATTCACAGGGACACTGTTTAAAATATAGCCTAGAGGCGCCATATGTCCGAATGTATTAAAGATTGAACTCTTTGTAGAGCTTTTGTCGATACTCTTTATCTGACGTAGCCTTTAAGGCATCATCCATGCGTCCTTTAGACAGTAGTTGCTGCATGAGTGCCGACATCCGTTGCTCGCCATTCTCCTCACCACGCTTCTCGCCGCGCTCCTCGGCAGCGTTCATGCCGGAGTTGTAGTCCATGATGGCCATTTGGCGGCTTACGTAGTTCATTCGGTCCTGCGGGTTCATCATGAACGCGTTTGCTGCATCGTAGGCATTGCCGATTGCTGCTTCACTCATGGCCAATTCCTCCCTTTCCTGCTTGTTGAGTTGGTTGGCGAAATAGGCCAGCCAGCGTTCCATCTTTGTCATCTCACTGATGGGCTTGTGCGTGTATTTCGGAATCTCCAGGAAATGCAGTTCCATGTCCCGGTTCAGGCGGTCACCCGTCTTGATATTGTAAATGCTGTACATTGCGTGTGGCTCTGTTTGCGGCAGGATGTTGAATCCCAGTATGTTGATGGTGATGGCCGGGCGCAGGTGCTTGTAGTCATCGCCACTGAGAATTCCTGTCAGATACATCTGTGACCAGTAGTACAATGTGCGGCGTTGCATGTTCTGAAAATTAATGACCTGAACCTCCACGTCAATGACCTCGCCGGAGTCCAGCTCGCAGGCCACGTCAAAGCGCGTCAACTTACCGCCGTCATTCTGTGGCACCTGCTCCGTCTGCGTGAAGCGGATATCCTTGATGGAATTCTCCAGCGACTCCTCCAGCACGGCGTTCAGAAAATCAATCGTGATGCCCTTGCGTTCCTCTTTACCAAAAACGAACTTGAACAGGACATCATTCATTGGATTGATTTTATCTACCTGCAATTCCTCCAGCAAATGCCGCCGTTGTTCCTCTTCTGTCATGTTGTGCCCCCAGTAATGGTCGTCTAGTCTTTTTCTTTCTCTATTTTACCTTATCGAGAAGTCAGTAGCAAGAGCCATACTAAAGACGAGTCTTCACCAAATATATTGCCACTCGTGCCCAATGGTTTTGATTATATCAATTTACCCGTAAAATGGTCCATCTCATGCTGAATGGCCTGAGCCGTAATACCCGTAAATTGACGGCGTTGTTTGTGGAATGACATATCACGGTAGCGGACTTCGATGATCTCGTACCGTCCGACGGGCCGCTCTCCCGGCAACGAAAGGCAGCCTTCCTCTGTCTTATATTGACGCGCACTATGCTTGATGATTTCAGGATTGAGCATGACGATAATTTCCGCACCGTCAAAGACGGCAAGAATGCACTTGCTCTCACCAATCATGTTAGCGGCCAGTCCTGCACAATGCTCCCGATGCGCAAGCAGTGTATCGGACAGGTCTCTAGCGATACCTAAATCGCCCTTATCAGCGGCCACTGATACCCGCTGCAAAAAAATCGGATCATGAATTATCGGCCGTTCCACAGGAAAAGCACCTTTCTTTATTTTTCTTCCGTTGGCTCATCTGTATCTGCTATATCCAATTTGCCAAGTATTTCCTTGGCCTTGGCAATACCCTCTTCGCTAAGACCAACGGATTTACTGCGATGGCTACTGTCATATATCAATCCGTTGTCCTTCAAGCGCCCCAGGGCATCAAAATCATAGCCTTTCCACGCACGCCAGCATAAATCATTTCTTTCCTTAAAGCGATTCAGATACATCAAGGCTAGCGTCAGTTCGCCAATACACTGATCCAATTTTTCAGCGTCCATCGTTGTCATCTCCATCAGTCAATATTTCATTAAATGGCGCAATGGGTTGATGATGATCAAAAGTATACAACTCCGTAAAACCTAGTTCACACAAGATGCCTGAGCCTCCTGCATATAATCGGCAAGAAATTCCGGGGTGTGAGCTTTATACCAGTGCGCCTTCCTGTTCGATGTGCTTCTTTACCACAGCCGGAGCACCGGCAGCCATGCTGTTATCCGGTATGTCCTTTGTCACTACACTGCCTGCTGCAATCACACAACCGCTGCCAATAGTAACACCGGGCATCACTGACACATTGGCGCCGAACCAGCAATTGTCACCTACTTTGATAGGCAATGCCTTTTCGAGTCCCTTATTGCGCTGGACAAACGCCAGTGGATGTGACGCAGTATAAAAACCGCAGAATGGTCCTATAAAGACATTGCTCCCAATGGATATACTACCACCATCCATGAAGTAAGCTCCATGATTGACAAACGTGCCCTCACCCAGCGTCGTAAAACTACTGCCGTAATCGAAATACACCGGTGCCAGAACCGTTACTCCCTTAGGTATGCTGCCTCCCAGTAACCCTTTCAAGGCAGTCATCTGCGCCTCGCTCCCCGGCTCTGCCTGATTGAAGGCATGACACGCCAGTTCTGCCCGACGTCGTTCCTCTATCAATGCCTTGTCGAAATTCGCATCATACCACGCACCGCGCAGCATCTTTTCGCGTTCCGTTTCCTGTAACATATTTTTTGCGCCTCTTTCTTGAATTATGACGATGAACTATCGAGGAAAAATCAACGCATTATCATACAGTCAGCTCAATCTGATTGCCTTCCAGTGCCACTACGCAGCTTTCGTAGTAACCGTCACCAGTGGTGCGCGGGCCGGAGACTACCTCATAGCCGTCAGCCTTGAGGCGCGCTGTTAGGGTATCTACGTTTTCCTTACTGCCAACGCTGAAAGCGAGATGGATGAAGCCGGTGCGGTTCAATGTCTTTGCCGGGTCCTGCATATCCGGCTTATGCATGATTTCCAATCTGGCTCCGTCAGCAAAAGTCAGGAAATAAGAACGAAAATCCGTCTTTGGATTGTGATAGCCAGCATTAGCGTTAGCTTCCAAATAAATCTCAAAAAACGCTTGGCTCCTTCAAGATCATTGACATACATAGCAACATGTTCGATTCTCATTTTTTACTTCTCCTACAACCTGTTTAAATCAGATGGAAATGCTGGAACGCATGGTAAAGTCCATCCTCATCCACGCCATCTGTCACATAATCCGCCATGGACTTGATTTCGTCACCACCACTGGCCATGGCGACGCCAACGGCGCATTTTTCGAGCATGGGGATATCGACCTTGGCATCGCCGAAGGCATAGGTGTCCTTGATATCCGCATGCAGGTAGTCAAGCAGCATTCCTCCTTTGATTCATACTTCCACATTAGAGGCTTTGCTCCAAATTCTTGACGACCTCTGCCGTTACATTGCCTTGTAAGCCACGTTTGAACAGCCTGGCATGGTGCAGGATGTCCTCGATATTGTCAATGTACTCCCGCTCCACCTGCATAACGGCAGGTGGGAGCATCTGCGCCAGCTGTCCTGTAGTAATCTCTCTGTACTCCCTTTGCAAAGCCTTCAAGTTCTTCTTTTGCGTCAGTAGCAGGCCGATATTATCTTTTTCCACTTTGCTGAGCACAGCATCAATCTTGTCATGCAATGCCTGTATCTTCACCATATGCGGCTTTAATATCACCAGCTGACGCTGCCTTTCCTGTAAAGCAGCCATTTCTTCCACCGTATGCCCATGATTATGACCATGCTCATGGACACTGCATTCGTGTTCCATCATTATTCTCCCATCTACTTACAGATTGAACTTTTCCCGTACCATATCAAATCTACGGACAGGCTGTGCCGGCGTCGTATGTTCTCCAATCATCTTTTCCATCCAGACCATATCATACCAGCGGCCGAACTTATAGCCGCTGTCATGAAAACGGCCCACCAGCGTATAGCCCATGTGCTCGTGAAACTTCATACTGTTGTCCGTAAGATATTCATCCGCCTGCTCTTTCGGCACGGCAATACACGCATTCAGGTTCAAGATTCCCTGTGCACGAAGGATATCTTCCATCATCCGATACAACCTGCCTCCTACACCTTGCTGCCGTTCATCCATACGCATATAGATGGACATCTCGACCGACCAGTCATACGCCGCCCGCTGGATGAAAGAATGCGCATAGGCATATCCCAGGATCCCGTCATCGCACGCCGCTACGAGGTAGGGATACCTTTCCAGCACTTTCTCCATGCGGTGCATCATTTCCGTCGCCGTCGGCACCTCCGTCTCGAAAGATATCGCGGTCTGCTCAACATATGGGGCATAGATATCCCTCAGCTGCTCAGAATCCTGCGGCATAGCCTTACGTATCACAATATCCGGCATTATCCTTTCTCCCCCAGTCTATCTTTAAGCCATTGCCATCCATGCTTAACCAGATTAGCAGCTGTTAGCCGTGCATCGTAAGTAATCTCCCTGCCAAACCATGCTGGCAGTGTAAAGGCCTGTGCTGCTTCCACAGTTGGGAACTCAACCTCTGCCATGCATAGACCGTTTAAAGCATTGTGATACACATCGAATACCGCCGTGTCGCTTGAAAGCACTGGTATTTCGTAGCGCGTCTTGCATAGCATCTCACCCTGTACGCGCGGCAGCAGATTATGAAAGTCACTTGCTGTAATGCTGATTTCTTCTTCGCGCCGCACAAGGCCGCCCGAGGACTTGAATGTCAGGAAATATGCATCGTCCATCTGCCGTATGCGCAGTTCAGGCTCAAATGACAAGTAGCCTTGCTGTATCTCATGTTTTGCTGTTGCGTTGTCTACGGGAACTACTGCTATATCTTTTATCAGGAACTGTCGTTCTATCTCCATAATGTTTTCCTATTAATATCTCAAACTTCGCACATGGTAAATAGCCTATGTGCTCTATAGAATCGGCCTGCCAACCACAAAAGATATCCACATCATGCACATTGACGTAGGTCCTGAGTCCATATTTTCGGCAGTTGCTCCATGAAGATATCCAGCATCTCTTGTACTGCCTGTTCGTCCAGCAGGGCATGCTGCTGGACGAAGTCGGCGAACTGTCTCATGATATGGCAGAGTGCTTCATAGTACGGTAAATCGGATAGCTCTGGTACCATCAGGTAGAAAAGATCACCGATGGTGCGCTGATCTATCTTTTGCCGCTGTTCCACAGCCAGCAGCATGTAGCGAGTGAACATCCGTGCCTTTCCGCTGCGCCAGTTTGCGCTGGCGTCCGCCATTGGTACGGGCGTCAATAGCTTTGGAGGCCTCATTGATGCGGTTTTTGGCATTTTCCGTCGAAAGCAGGCAGTAGCTGACGGGCAGGAATGTGTTGCCATCCGACCAGCCGATAGTCAGCATGCGGAATCCGTAGACATACTTCTGATGCGCATGGTCGAAAACCCTGGCTAGCAGTTCTCAGTAATTTGCCGATAGCGTACTGCTCAATTTAATTATACCAAACGGGCACGGCCCGTGCTATTTTTGTAGCCGTAAATATTGATTTTTCAAGGCTCACAGGCGCTTACGCACCTGCAAAGTTTGAGAAAGTAAATCATTCCCACACAGATCGTGTCTATAAAAGCACGGGATATGAACAAATACCACAGCCATATCACCAAGAAGAAGCATCTGCTATAATAAAGGTGAATCGAAATAGCAAAGGAGTTCCCAAAATGTCTATAAAACGATTTCTTGAAGCACAAGTGACAGACTACAATATTGCCCTCATGGAAATACAGGAAGGACGCAAGCAGTCCCATTGGATATGGTACATCTTTCCCCAGCTCAAGGGGCTCGGCCACAGCTCCACTTCCGAATACTACGGCATAAAGGACATGGCCGAGGCGAAGGAGTACCTTGCCGAACCGACATTGCGGAAGCACCTGCTGGAAATCAGCAGTGCTCTTCTGAAGCTGCCAGTAAACGATGCTGGAGCAGTGATGGGCTTCCCCGACAACCTGAAGCTGCGTTCCTCCATGACGCTGTTCGCACAGGCCGAGCCAGACTGCCCTATCTTTCAACAGGTTCTCGATAAATACTACGGTGGAAAGATGGATGAGCGCACACTCACCCTGCTGAAGGAGACGCACTAGAGGAAGCTCAGGCGGCTGGCGTACATATATGTTATGCGCAGTGCCATGTCGAAGCTGACCGTATCAGCATCAAGGACTTTATCGTGAAAAATCGTTGATACTTCTAAATCATTGGCAGGGAGGAAATACTTATGGAGAGTTACACGTATCAGCCTATCGGCTATGTCCATTCACCATTTAAAGACCGTAACAGTGCTCCTAAATTCTATACGGATAGCGGCGATACTACAGCAACGCTTGAAATTCTGCCAGAATATCAGGATGCTCTGATGAGCATCAAGCCTGGCATGAACCTAATGATGATATTTGCTTTTCACAAGAGCACCGAGCATAGCCTGCAAGTCTATAAGCGAGGCACCGGCCCTTTAACCGGCGTTTTTGCTACGCGTAGCACACGACGTCCGAATCTTATCGGCGTATCCATCATCAAAATCGTTGACATAAAGGATACCACCATAACCTTTACGGGCGTTGATACGTTGGATGGCACACCTGTGCTCGACCTCAAACTGGCTGATTGATGACCAGCTATCGTAAAAACTCCTGCATACACCAATGGCCCAGCCAAAAGAAACGGCTAGGCCACTTTTTGTTGCTCTCAGTATTTGATGCTGCTCTTAAAAGCAAGCGCATCGCTTGCTGCAATCTGGAGCACCTCACCCGTGCGTGGGTTTTTGCCCTGACGTGCATTGCGATGAGCTTTCTTGAACGTACCAAAACCAATGAGGCGAACCTCTTTATCGTTCTTAACGTCCTCTTTCACCGTTTCCAGCAGGGCATCAATAACAGCCTTGGTATCTTTCTTGGAAATACCTGCTGCCTCTGCGACCTGATCCACAAGTGCGGTCTTGCTAATTGCTTCTGCCATAAATAAATCTCTCCTTCAAAATATATTCTTTATTTTATAACTGTACACGGAATCCACACTTTTGTCAAACAACCTTATTCTGCCTGCTCATACACTTGAACGCGCTGTGGATAATTCTTCTTTTTATCCAGGGACGCACCCAGTCCTGCTCACGGTTCAGTACACCGTCTACATCCAGAAAGATGTTCCATTTCTCTGCCATAACTACATCTCCCGCACCCATACTTCAAGGCCCATTCCACTATATAAGAAACACCGCATGGATAGAATCTGAAGATGCGGTTTCCCCAACTGCTGCTTTCACACACGGTTATAGGCTGATGGCATTTAGGGCAGAGCCAATCATAATATGACAAGCGACTGCATAGACGCTCGTAGAACCAACAGGCTGGCAACTTGTCCGACCAACCGATATAGTGAACGTTACAACTCAGAATAAACCTTCCTCTGTTCCCATCTTGTAGCATGACACCAGCAGGCTGTTAATCGCCGCCTCATCGGGCCTGTCGGGCAGCCTGGAAACCTCGAACGCGTGGCGAATTTTCTGCTCGTATTCGTCCGTCAAACGGAATACCTCATCAAAAGAAACGTCGCCCGCGCGGATGCCCAGCAACAGGTCATGCTCCTCGCGACGGTACGTGCGGATCCCCCGTCCCTCCAGAATATCCAGCCCTGTGAGAAACAGGCGGATAAGGTGCATGGCATGCTTACGCAGATGCGGCAGATCTTTCTTGTGATTGCGCTTGTTCAGCTTGCCGTAGTTGCGCAGCATATTATCAATGTCCGCATTGATGGCCAGGAAACGCCGCAGAGGGATATGATCCACATGTACCGAGGTATAGAGCTCTTTTTCCTGCTCTTTGTCTTCGCTGGTAAATGTGATATCACCTTCATGAATATGATACTGCTCTTGGCAACTCAGCACCATCTGCTCCAAGGAACGGCGGATGTGTTCCATCTTCTCTGCCTGCGGGTAGCTGTCACGCGCCAACGCGTTCTGTAGGCGGCGCAACTGGGCCGTAGCATAACCGGTAAAGGTGTAATAGGCCTGCTTGCTCAGGAATAAATCCCTATGTTCACGAATCAAGCGGCCGACTGCGTTGCAGCAGAGCACGTGCTCCGGTTCCGTGCCCAGCATTTCGATGACATTCGGGTTACACTGGCTGCAGAGGTGCACGAATTTCTGCAAACTGTAGATGACCGTATCCGTGGCTCTATCCTCAGCCTGCTCGAAATGCTGCATGCCGAAAATCTCCTCCGGCCGTTCCAGCGCAAAGCCGCGTATGTCCACATCCGATGCAGGGTTGTTCGTGCCATAGGCGCGGGAACCCGAGAGCGTCAAGTAGCAGATATGCCTGCCAAGATGTGGCGAAGTGCGCAGGAAATCATAATTCTTCCCCACAATCAGTGCCTGATAGTCCATCATCATCTCTCCCTTTAAGAGCATCATGGGATTGTGTTGTCACAGTCTTGGTGTGCTCCACACAAAGAAAATTTTACTGTATTTCATATTCTGTTTTTAGTGCACGAATCTCCTCAAAAGGGAAAAAATTTGCACAGTCATCCTCAATATTCTCCAACCGCTCAATGATATCCCTAACGAGCTCTGCAGCCTCTGCACTATGCTTTCCCTGTTTCGGCATATGGCGCACAAACCATATCTGATCATATATCTCTACCTGCTCCAGCAACATGCTTACCGCAAAAGAGTACGCCATTTCATTTCTCTCGCTGGCAGCCCCATACTGAGAAATAATAACATTGAGCCTGTGCAAGATGGCTTCGCGATTCAAGTCCATGGGCACATATATCCGTATGTTGTCCTTTGCGGGATTTGGCTGGCGTTTGAAGTTTTCCAATTCCTTCGTTATTTCAGGATAGCAACTATTATCTGCCAGCCAGGGCTCATTGACAAATAATGGTTCCTTATCGCAAGGAACCGGATGGATATCTAAATCATGATGCATGAGGATTCTCTCCTTTACCGGAAATTAACGAACATATCAACTGCTCAAACTTCGATGCGAATTTTTCATTATTTTCAGCTGTGCGTTTATGCGGCCCTTTGAGATGCGTTTTCTTTGACGAACGGCGTGCTTTCTTAACTGTATAGCGTTCATAGAGCAAGCGGTCTATATTTTCTGACGTATACTGCCAGCCATTCTGATGAACAGCATATCCGCCCTTTCCAAGTACCATGGCAGCTACACCATAGTCCTGTGTAACAACGATATCAGCCTTTTGACATGCATTTGCTATAGCGATATCCACTGCATCAGCTCCCGCACCAATGACATGAACCTCACCGACTTCAGAGCACAGGACATGATTCGTGTCGCAGTAAAGATGAAGCAGTACATGATATTTTCTGGCAACACGTTCAATCTCTGGCACAACGGGACACGCGTCAGCATCAACAAAAATCTGGAACGGAATCTTTCTCACCTGCTTAACCGTATATCATACATCAACATCAATCTGACACATCTTCATCGCTGCCAGAGCATTTTTATGGCTCTCCGGCGTCACGCCGGCACAACAACTGGCATCTACACGGATTTCCTTTTCGGGATAAAATGCCTTTAACAGCAGTGCATTGGAAATTACACAGATATCCGTGCAAAGGCCGACCAGTTCAATTTCATCATAATCCGCTACTACCTGTGGTAACTTGACGGATCCGAAAGTCGGCTTTTCCACAATAGCATGGGCCATTTCCTTGAACATCTGCAATTGCGGCACAATCTCCCATCCCTTCGTACCTTTGATACAATGCTCTACGGGCAGTTTGCGTCCTTCAGCCGTTTGCATATAATTAACAGGATGCGTATCCATCGTGAAAACGACATCCGCGCTCTTTGTCTCCCGAGCCTGCGTCAGTTTCTGCACCAAATGCGGCAGCATTGCCTGTGCCTCAGCCGTTCCGAGACTGCCATCAACGAAATCATTCTGCATATCGACCACAACGATTGCCTTACGCATTTTCTTCTCCTTATTCTGCTGTTTCACCACTCAAGCTCCTCAGGGTATTGTATATCTGATAATCTGATTTCGGATTCTGGAACACCATATTTATCGGCCGCCTGTCGTATCTGTTCAACCAGCGGCTGATATTGACGATCAGAATGCGGGTCCAGCAAAGAACGTACCACCTTGCTCAGGGCAGCTGGCCTTTTATCCGGAGCTGTCTTGATATACCAAATATTCAGTATGTCAAGATACTGCCTGATCATGACATCCGAATTGGTGCCGTAGCCGAGCATCGCCCCATATAAGTCCCGTCTGTGAATTCGCATGGCTCTATTCTTGCCAAGGACACGTCTCATTTCACGCCATACAAGCGATGCAAAGAACTTGACTAACCCAACAGAAGACTCTATGCGACTGCTTACATCCTCGTGGGCCTCCTGCGACAAATTCCCATACATCCGCTTGAAGTATCTCGGCTGCAAAACATCCGTGGTCATATCGTCCGTAATCATCGCAAAATCAGCTAGTACCGGCCACAAGACAGGGACAGAAAAGACGACGTTCTTAGCTGGTAAATCCCTTCCCTCAAATACCGCAGATGTATCTGTTACGCCGTTGGGGAGGAGTTGAATCTCGCGATCTCCCATAGATGCGTGACGTATTTCATAGAGAACCCCCATCACTCGCATGGGTCTGGAATCGTAGATTTCCTTCTCCTCATCCTCCATTCCCATAACATCATATGCTGCATCGTAAAGGGCATTGAGATCATCGTATGTTCCCAATATATACGCACCAAGATGATGCGGTGTATCTTGTACTTCTAGCATGTGGCATCCCTCCATACTGATTTGAGATTATGATATGAACTCGTCCTCTTGATCGATGTGCTTTTTGACCACGGCCGGAACACCGGCGGCCATACTGTTATCCGGGATATCCTTTGTCACCACACTGCCCGCCGCAATCACGCAGCCGCTGCCGATAGTAACACCGGGCATCACGGATACGTTACCACCGAACCAGCAGTTATCGCCCACCTTGATGGGCAAGGCTTTTTCCAATCCCTTGTTGCGCTGAGCATAGGCCATGGGATGTGTTGCAGTATAAAAGCCGCAGAACGGCCCGATAAAGACATTCTTGCCGATGGTGATTCCGCCACCATCCATGAAATAAGCTCCATGATTGACAAGGGTCCCTTCCCCCAACGATGTGAAATCACCACCATAGTCGAAATATACCGGTGCCAATACCGTCACACCGGCAGGAATCTCCTTTCCGAGTATCTGCTTGAAAGCATCCAGCTGCTCCGCACTGCCCGGCTCAGCTTGATTGAAAGCATGACAGGCCATTTCCACCTTGCTGCGTTCCTCTATCAGTGCCTGATCAAAATTTGCATCATACCACGCACCGCGTAACATCTTCTCCCGTTCCGTTTCCTGTGCCATATTGCCCCTCTCCTCTATTTCCTTTTATTCAAAATAACGAGAGCTCCTCAACTGACTGACTGCGCACTGTTATGTAGTGACCTTTGTCAAGTCCTAATTTTTGCCTCGCTGAAAGGCATCTTGAAAGGGCCTCAGAAAGCATAGTTCTCGGCAGGACCAGTCTGT
>Ga0256405_10009837_pt1 | contig 12903 bp, 8 predicted proteins | sample RumenRJG_02DNA_FD_189096 | JGI IMG/M metagenome (GOLD analysis project Ga0256405, IMG submission 189096) | Bovine rumen microbial communities from Lethbridge, Alberta, Canada - RJG_02 | ecosystem: Host-associated > Mammals > Digestive system > Stomach > Rumen | place: Canada: Alberta | collected...
TGCTTGGATGTTCAAATATTTTAATACCACTTCCTAATCGAGGTGGTAAGGGGCTGAAAGTAGCTTAGATTAAAGCTCTAACCGTGCTCTATTTTCAATTTTTACCCATAACTATGCTCGAAGAGCCTCTAATTATTATGATATTGATCACACAAAGATTTGCAGTGTATTAGACAAGCTTATGTTGATGTTTTTTTTCTGAAAATCTGCACTAAATTCTGCTTTTAAAATTTAGCCTTTTTGAAAATCAGTTTAAGCACTTCCTAAGTAACCTTGACAAATACCTGTTACATGTCGCATGTTTCAGCCAAGTGTTAAAGAAAAATATACATCACTCCGTTAAGAACATATAAAAGAAAATAAAAAGAACAAAAGATATACCTTATAACTCAAAAAATAACTGCTTTTGTTCAATAAGAATAATTCTGAGAGAGAAAGCCATGGCACTGTATCTTACAAATATTGCAGCTATGCATAATATGCGGAGTTTATCTAGCATAAATGCAGGGCTTGATACTGTCTATAAAAGGCTCTCCTCAGGTAAGAGGATCAATTCAGCTAAAGATGATCCTGCGGGGCTTCAGATAGCTGACAGACTAACCTCTCAAATCAATGGCTATAAGCAGGGTAGCAGAAACTTAAGTGATGGTTTAGCTCTTGCTCAGACCATGGAAGGCGCCTTAGACGAAACTACCGATATGTTGCAAAAGATAAGAACCTTAGCTGTTCAGGCGGCTAATGGTACTTATGATGATGCATCCCGTGCAGCAATCAATTCCCAAGTACAGCAACTGTGTCAGGAAATTACTAGAATTGGTAAAAAGACCACCTTTGGCGGTACCACCATCTTAGATGGCAATCAGGGCGGTTTCTATTCTAATGGTGGTATTCAGATACAAGCCTCAGGTATGGCCAATGACACCATTACAATTCCTGGCTTTGAAAAAGGTTTTACCATGTCAGGACTGTCATCATATACAGGAAATGATGGTAAAGGCTCAGTTTTAAAAGACGGTGATTCCTTAAGATTCTCTTTATCTACAGCTGAAAATGCTCAAGAAGTTTTAGGCTATATAGATGACTACATCAAAGCTGTAAGCTCATATAAAGGAACTTTAGGTGGTGTGCAAAACCGTTTTGAATCTGCAATCAGATTAAATGACACCATGAGAGAGAACTTATCAGATGCCCGCTCAAGAATTCAGGATACAGATTATGCTGAGGAAGCAGCTAATCTTGCTGAACTTATGGTTCGTCAGCAGGTTTGTGCCTCGATTATGAAACAAATCAATAACAGTAAATCCATCATCCTAAGTCTGCTCGGTGGATAATAAAAAAACATTCTTAGTTAAGTGGTAGAATTATCCTACTTACTAAGGATTTAAAAATGCGTGGATTATTTGTTACAGGTACCGGTACTGATATTGGTAAGACCTATGTCAGTGCTGCAATTGCAAGAGAACTAACTAAAAAAAATCTAAAATTAGCTTATTACAAGGCTGCAGTCAGTGGTTCTGATTGTATTGAACATTCTGATGCAGGCTATGTTAGAGATCATGCCAACATCAAACAGAGTACAGAGTCTTTATTATCCTATCTTTATGAAAAACCTTTATCTCCACATCTTGCCGGCCGTGGTGAAAATCGTTTTGCCAAATTAGATAAAATTCTAGAAAAGTTCAATGCCTTAAGAGACAACTATGATTATGTTCTGTCTGAAGGCGCTGGTGGCATCATCTGTCCTGTGGTTTGGGAAAAAGGCTACCATTTAATGTATCTTGATATCTTAAAGGCAATGAAATTACCTTGTGTAGTTGTAGCTGATGCAGGTCTTGGTACTATTAACCATACCGTGCTTACTATCAGCTATCTTAATGCTAATGATGTAAAAGTTCAGGGCGTAATTCTAAATAAGTTTGACAAGAACTCAATTATGCATCAGGACAATTTAAGTATGATTGAGCAGATCTCTAATGTAAAAGTCATAGCTACATTAGCTGATGGCAAACAGGATCTCGAACTTTTAGACAAGAATATGGAAGATTACTTTGATGAATTCTAAAGAACTGATTGATTTTGATTTAAAGCATATTTGGCATCCTGCTGCCCAAATGAAAGACTATGATTCTTTCCCTCCAGTGCCAGTCGTAAAGGGAAAAGGTCCATATCTATATACAGCTGAAGGCAAAGAGATCTTAGATATCGTAGGTTCCTGGTGGTGTAATCTGTTAGGCCACTGCAATGAAGAAATCTCTGATGCTATTGCCAAGCAGGCTCATACTTTAGAACATGTAATCTTTGCAAACTTTACTCACCCATGGGCTGTAGAGTTAACTAAAGAGTTACTGACCATTGTTCCAAAAGGATTAACTCATTTTAATTATGCTGATAACGGCTCATCATCTGTAGAGATGGCTTTAAAGATTGCCTTCCAATATCAGCATCAGATAGGACAAAAAGACAGAACAAAATTTGCCTGCCTCTCTGAAGGTTATCACGGAGAAACCATTGGAGCCTTATCTGTAGGCAGTATGGATTTATACAACTTAATGTATAAGCCAATGATGATGGATAACATTCATATTGAAGCTCCCGATATGTTCCGTCATGCTGATGATTATCCAGAAAAGTGTCTGAAAAGAGCTAAAGAGTGCTTTGATAAATATGGAGACAAGCTCTGTGCCTTAATTGTAGAGCCTTTGTTGCAAGGTGCAGGTGGCATGAGAATGTACCCAAAAGAGTACTTAAAGGCTTTATATGATTTGTGTAAAGAGCACGGAGTGCTCTTTATCGCAGATGAAATTGCAACTGGTTTTGGTAGAACCGGTAAGTGGTTTGCCTGTGATCATGCAGGTCTTACACCTGACATCATGTGTCTGTCTAAGGCCATTACCGGCGGTTACATGCCAATGTCTGTAGTCTGTGTAACTGACAGTATCTACAATGCCTTTTTAGCCGATTACTCTGAAGGCAAAGCTTTCATGCATTCACATACTTATGCAGGTAACCCACTAGCATGTAGCTGTGCTTTAGCTGTTATCAAGATCTTAAAGCGCGATAACATCATTGAAAAAGCCAATGAATTAGGTCAGTGGCTTTCAAAAGAATTCGAACAGCGCTTTATGCAAATAGATAAAGTAGGTGGTGTAAGACATATAGGTCTTATCAATGCTCTAGAGCTTGTAAAAGACAGAAGTACCAAAGAGCCGTTCGATAGTTCTTTAAGACTAGGTTATAGAATTTACCAAAACGCCTTAAAGAAAGGATTACTTTTAAGACCAATAGGGGATATTCTTTACTTTAATCCTCCATTGAATATCAAAAAAGAGGAGCTTAAAAAGGCAATGGACATTGCTTATGAAGCTATAACCGAGGAATTGAGCAAAATTTAAGCAAAATTAAAAAAAATTAACCTCTCATTAACGTGCATTAAAAAGCCACTTTGAGAGAATTCCTTTGATTTTGTTTAAAATTACTACTTGCAAGAGTGCATTATTACCTATATAATGCATTCACTTTCTGATGAGGATGCTTAGCTCAGTTTGGTTAGAGCATCTGCCTTACAAGCAGAGGGTCATAGGTTCGAGTCCTATAGCATCCACCATTTGAAAGTTTCCATAAAATTGGATGCTTAGCTCAGTTTGGTTAGAGCATCTGCCTTACAAGCAGAGGGTCATAGGTTCGAGTCCTATAGCATCCACCATGAGGCGACGATGAGTCGCTTTTTTTATGCCCATATGATCTAGGCCATACATTCCTTAAGAGCTGATCTTCGACAGTTGTACTAATGTCATTACCTGAGAGTTGAGTTTTAGCCTTTTTTTATAAAAGAGAATAACCCGATATTTTGGTAATTTAAAAATCTGCTTACGAAAGGTTTTGAAACAATCTTTTCCTGAAAATAAATATGTGTAAGCTGTTCAAAACAAACTTTAGTTCCAAACAGTTGAGTGCAGACTTGTCCGTGTAATTTAGGATTGGTTCTACAGTTAGAGACTCTCAATTTTAATGAATTTTCTTGTACGGGTGTCTTTTGGATATTTCAGAAAACAGAAGGCCTGAACATTTACATGCCCAGGCCTTCACTACTGATTAGAAACTTAAATTATTTTAAGTATTCAGTAACGTTCTTTTCGATTCTTGAAGCTACATCCTGACCTTCAGCCTTAACGAACTTCTCACCAGTGATGTGCTCATATAACTCTAAGTAACGGTCGCTGATTGAATTTACAATCTCGTCAGTCATCTCAGGAACCTGCTGACCTGCTTTACCCTGGAAACCGTTATCCATTAACCACTCACGTACGAACTCTTTTGACAGCTGCTTCTGAGCTTCGCCCTTAGCAAAACGCTCTTCGTAACCGTTTTTATAGAAGTAACGGCTTGAATCTGGAGTATGGATCTCATCCATTAAGTAAATCTTACCGTCATGCTTACCAAACTCGTACTTAGTATCAACTAAGATTAAGCCACGCTTTGCAGCAATCTCTGTACCACGCTTGAATAAAGCTAAGGTGTATTTTTCTAATACAGCATATTCTTCAGCAGTAGCTAAACCCTTAGCGATGATCTCTTCTTTAGAAATATCCTCATCGTGGGTACCAATTTCGCCCTTAGTGGTAGGGGTGATGATAGGCTCAGGGAACTTCTGGTTCTCTTTCATGCCTTCAGGTAGTTTTACACCGCAGATCTCTCTTACGCCACTCTTGTAAGCTCTCCATGAGCTACCGCATAAGTAACCACGAACAATCATTTCAACAGGGAAACCCTTGCACATTACACCAACGGTAACCATTGGATCTGGTGTAGCAAGTTTCCAGTTAGGGCAGATGTCTGTAGTTGCATCTAAGAACTTAGCAGCGATCTGGTTTAAAACCTGACCCTTGAAAGGAATACCACGTGGCAGAATTACGTCGAATGCTGAAATTCTGTCGGTTGCTACCATTACTAACTTTTCATCGTTGATGTTGTAAACATCACGAACTTTTCCGTGATAAACGCTCTTCTGGCCTGGAAAGTTAAAGTCTGTTTTTGTTAATGCGTTACTCATGATTTTGATTTCCAAAATAAAATCTGCTTTTAAGCCTTGTCAAATCCCAGTGTTTTGGGATTTTATACGCTCCTCTTTTGGAGGCAGAGGCAATTATACACCTTTAATGATATTAGTGATGCACAACACAATATGCCTTAATTTTGCTATCAAGTGGTGCAATAGAAGTTGTCTTAAAATCTATTTTGTAAAAAACGCAATAAAGTTTAGTGTCTGTTGCAAAAAGTGATTGACTATTTAACTTATTGAGCAATAATAGCGTTATCAAAAGAACGTGCTACCTCATGTTCTTATCATTCTCTACTTTATCCACAACAGAGAATGGCTCAATTAAGGTTAAAAGCCTTGTCAGAGCAAAGAGCCTTAGATGCTGTACAAAACATGACCTAAAAAGCAAAGCTCCTTAATCAAAAGGGCAGAAGCTTACGTCATAAGACAGTGAAACTAAGACTACTTTATTTCATATGTTTGTTTAGATTTAAATTTATAAAAGATCGCTGTAAAAAAGCGTGGAGTTAATATGACAGGCAGCTTGCTGTTTTGTATATGCTTAGCATATTTTGTTGTAGCATATTTCGTTTATGGTGGTTTCTTAAAGAGACTGTTCGCACTAGATCCAAAAAGCCCTACACCTGCTAATACCCAGATCGATGGTATTGACTATGTTCCAACACCAGCAATAGTGTTATTTGGTCACCACTTTGCATCAATTGCAGGTCCAGGTCCTATCGTTGGTCCTATTATGGCTGCATACTTTGGTTGGCTCCCAGCTTTAATCTGGATTTTAGTAGGTTGTGTATTTGTAGGTGCATTCCACGATTTTGCAGCTTTAGTAATTTCAATTCGTAACAAAGGTCGTTCAATTTCCTTTGTTATGGAAAAGATGATGGGCTTTAACGGCAGACAGTTATTCTTATCATTCTGCATTCTGTGCTTAATCTTAGTTGTTGCAATTTTTACACTGTTAATTGCAGGTTTATTTGCTAAGTTCCCAGAAGTTGCAACTGCATCTATTCTGTTCATCATCATGGCACCTATCTTCTCATTAGTAACAAACAAGTTAGGTGTTTCATTAAAGAAAGCATCAGTTGTTTTCGTACCATTAGTATTTGTAGCTGTATATGTTGGTGAGGTTTACCCATTCAACATTGCAACAGCATTTGACTTAGATGCAGCAATTGTTCCAAAAGTATGGATCGCAGTTTTAGCTGTCTATATTTTCGCAGCATCAGTAATGCCTGTTCAGTGGTTGTTACAGCCTCGTGATTACTTAAATTCATGGTTACTGTATGCAATGTTAGCTTTAGGCTTTGCAGCAATCTTAGCTTACAACCCTGACATCAAGATGGATGCATTTGAAGGCTGGTCAGCTGTAACAGGTGACGGTAAGATGACAAATCTTGTACCAGCACTATTCATCTTCATTGCTTGTGGTGCTTGCTCAGGCTTCCATGCTCTGGTTGCATCAGGTACAACTTCAAAACAGTTAGATAACGAGAAGAATGCATTACCTGTAGGTTACGGTGCAATGCTTGTTGAAGGTATCTTAGGTGTTATGGCTCTAGTTGCTGTAATGTCAATGGACAGAGGCGTATTCGTAGACTTAGGTAAGAATCCACCTGCAGCATTTGCAACAGGTATTTCAGGCTTCTGTGATGCTTTAGGTATCGACGTAGGGTATGCAAAGACCTTTATCTCATTAGCAATTTCAGCTTTCATGATGACATCTCTTGATACAGCAACCCGTTTAGGTCGTTTCATCTGCCAAGAGTTATTCATGCCACGTGCTAAGTCAGAAGTTGATGCTGAGAACAAGAAAGTTGAGTTAGGCTTTGTTAGAAAGTGCTTTACTAACAAGTTCATCTCATCATTTGCAATTGTTTTAGTATCAATCTTAATGGCATTAAGTGGTGAGGCTTCATCATTATGGCCAATCTTTGGTGCTTCAAATCAGTTAATGTCAGCATTAACTCTACTTGTTATCACCTTATGGTTACTGTCAAAGAATGTAAACTGGTTGGTTGCATTCATTCCAATGGTATTCATGATGGTAATGAGCTTATGGGGGGTTGTTCAGGTTATCGAACAGCAGTGGAACTCTAACGGTGTTCTAGTTGCAATCGGCTTTGTATTAGTAATCATGGCTTTAATGATGGCTGCATTAGGTTGTGCAATTATTGTTCACCACTTTAAGTTACACTTCCAGAAAGAACAGGCTTAAAAGACTGATTACTTCTAATTAAAAGTTTTTAATCCTATGTAAAGAGCAGTTTTGGGTAATTCTGAAGCTGCTTTTTTATAACTAATATTTTTGTAAAATTATGAAAATATTACAAGTCAAAAACTAAAAGACTGGTCTAATTTCTTATACCACCTCTTTGATCTGCCATTAAAATTATAACCCCCTTTCTCCTACATGTTTTTTAACATGTTTTTAACCTTTTAGATATCTGAATTTTATCTATAAAAGCTGTTAAATAAATTTCATTTTTTGATAGACAATGCGCATTTTTTTTTATTATCGCCGGTGTTGCTAGTCGAAATTTTTTTATTAACTACAAGATCGAATAATAAAGAAGACTGGGTGAGGTAGAAAATCTTATTTTAGAGACTTTCAAAGGATTAACTTGAAGTCGTTCCATCTAAATGATCTGTTCTTGTAATTTCATTTCTTCTAGCTTGTGAACATTTAATTGAATATACGGATTGAATAATGATAAAACAAACTCTCGGTGCGTTAAATTTCTTAATTGCATCTTATAAAGCTGTTATGAACGAGACCATGTCAAGTAAATTTTTTAATAATTGCAAATAATATTTTTAATGAGTTTGTGAAGACGCTCTAAACAGCTTTATTGCGGGGCTTGGCCACTCTGTTATACGAGGATTGGATACCTCAGGTCAATGGTTTCTGCCGCGAACTCTACTGTCTATCGGCGAGGATCACTTTATTGTGCCTTCATAGTTTTATCGTAGTTAGTTCAAACCTATTGTTAAAGCGTCTTTGCAAACTCACTTACCATATTCCTACAATTATTAATTCCTTTTCTTATCCTAAATTCAAATCCAATAGTTCTTCATCTGTTTTAGGAACAGCTGGTGCCTTATCATAATGGTTCGTTATGAGTCCCCACACAAAGCATGCCATTTCCCTAGCACACGCTGATGCAGCCACATTCATGTTCTTTCCTTTGACATGTGTCATATTAAAGAACTTACGTTGAAGCCTTGTATTTGCCTTTAAAGCATACTCAGTAACTTCTTTTGGCAATTCCTTTTCAAACTTTTTGAACGTTGCCGATTTCATGCCTATTCTGCCTCGCCAGTATCCTTTGGCTGCTTCAGTAAGCTTTTGTCTCAGAGTACTGTTACCAGCCTTGGTAATACCTGTACCTCTTACCTTATCTCCACTCGATTGTTCTCCTGGAATAAGCCCTAAATAAGCTGCAAAGTCAGTTGGTTTTGAGAACCTGTTAAAATCTCCAATTTCTGCAAGTAATGTCAGTGCCACATTGGTTTCAATACCCTTGATACATCTTAGTTTCTTGACGTTTTCACAGTACTGTTTTTCACTTGCCAGCACTTCAATTCTGACATCCATTGCTTTTATCTTGTCGCAAAGATATGTATAGCTGGATAAATACTCATTGATGATCTCCTGCTCTACAGGATCATTAAACTTTAAGCCTTTGAGCCATTTTAAATGAGCTACAGTCCAGTTACTCTTGGTCGGAGAGAACAATCCGTGACCTGTACAGAAAGCTATGATTTGCTGCTTGATTCGCTTTAGCTCTTTTTTATGAGAATCTCTCATTCGCAGATAGCCTCTTACAGCCTCATCATGCTCACTGAGTACATACACTTCCTTATAAGTTTGATATGCCAGACACTGAGCTATCACTCTGGCATCACGGCGATCATTCTTTACCTTCTTACCACCTTTTTGTACTGCCATTGTTGATGGTGCCATGATCACGCATTTTATACCGGCTTTGGTTAAGTCCTTATAAGTGCTGTATCCTAAACATCCTGCCTCATAGCCACATACAAACTCACAGTCCTTCAGTTTCTTCTTCAGATTGCTTACATAGTTGACTACATTTGTTACAAAGTTATTTGTAAACTGAACTTCAGCAAAGTAGTTATCCTTTTTAACACCATATCCAGGATCAAGACTGCATAATGTGTAGTTTGAAGTATGGACATCCATTCCAATGTATACTATCCTATTCATAGAGACCTTCCTATATGTATGCGGTAATTCCGCGATTCTGTTAAATATCATTCACAGTATACACGGTAAATCCACGTTTCTACATTTCAGCGAAGGTCTCGTTCATATTGTCTATCCTGTGGTGAATTAAATACTCAGCAAAATAGTGAGGTGCAAATTTTAACTTGTAGTAGATAATACTAACTATAGACAGCTATCTTGAATATAAGAACAGCAGACCCATTCAGAGCAATGAGATCCATTAGCTCTGATTATAAAAATATCCTTCTAAAATCCTCTCAAATTTGGCAACAATTATCCCTGATTAGGGCAAAACAAGATCTTTTCACGCTATAATTCTTAGCAGTCTGATGGAGATTTAGAAGTATGAAAAAGATTGGTAACACAGGTTCATTTAAAAAATTTTATTTAAACGACCAAATTTATGTGGATAAAACAGAATATATCTATAATCTCATTAACAATGAAGCTAGAGTCTTTATCTCCCGTCCGCGCCGTTTTGGTAAATCTCTTACCTTAGATACCATTGGAACACTGTTTGAAAAAGGTGTTGAACCTTTCTTTAAAGGTACATGGATTTATGACAAGTGGACAGAGCCTACCTATCCTGTATTCAGACTGAGTTTTCTAAATTTAGATAATTCCTCATTGGACTTATTCAAAAAGCAACTAAATTCAATAATTTCTGAATTTGCAATCAAAATCAGCGTTAAAGGCTATGTTGAAAAAACAGAGCCTGAAGACTCAATATTAAGTCTGCTTGAAAAATTAGAAGAAGAAACTCGTCAAATAGTGATCTTAATTGACGAGTATGACTATCAGTTAACATCTAACATCAATAATGATGACCTCTATAAGCAATTTCAGCAAAAAATTAAAAGATTTTATGCCAACATCAAAGATAAGTTTGCAATTAAGTTCTTAGGAATAACAGGAGTCACCAGATTAAAAGATGTATCAATCTTTTCAGTTGGTTCTGATATCAGAGATATTACCAATGCAAGTGCCTATTCTCAGATGATAGGTTTTACACGTGATGAGATTAAAAAGTACTACATTGATTATTTAAAGCTTGCCGCTTCCTGTGAGAACAAATGTAGAGTTGAAGAAGTAACTGACACTCAGATTGAGTCTATGTTGGACATGATGGCTCAAAACTATGATGGTTACTGCTTTGATGAATTCTATAAAAAGAAAGTGTTCAGTACCTGGTCTGTAAATAAATTTTTCCAAAGTGCGGTATCTAATAAATTTGTATACTTTGGAGAGTACTGGTACGACAACGGTGGCTTACCATCAATCCTTGTTAACTATTTAAAAACACATGAACTAAGTGTTTTTGACTACTTAAATAATGAAAAAGCTGTAACAATTCCAGTTAACGATTTTTTAAATCCAACCTCATTAACCACAATCAATCAGAATGTACTGATGTGCCAAACAGGCTACTTAACCTTACGCTCAGCACTTACTAGTGGTGATCTTACAGTAGATTTGGGTATTCCAAATGGTGAAATCTATAAAGCCTTAAACAGATTACTTGCCATCAACTTTTATAAGGAAGGTATCTATGCTTTAGCTAAAGGTGTAAGAGACCTATTAGATGCAGGTGAGATAGAAGATATCATAGATAGATTCAACTCAGTTATAAATTCAGTATCTTATGATCATTTCCCTATTAACAGTGAAGCTGCGGTACAGAACTACTTATACCTATTCTTAATAGGTGCAGGTATTGAAACAACAACTGAAAGTCACTCTTCAAAAGGAAGAGCAGATTTAATTATAGAAACTAAAAACAGACGCTTTGTTTTTGAGTTGAAGTATGCTCAAAACGAGACTGAGGCAAAGACAAAACTTACTGATGCTGTAGAACAGATTAAGTCACGAGACTATGGCAATACTGAGCCTAAAAAGAAGGAGCTGTTAAGAATTGCAGCGGTCTTTAATGCAGATCCTAAGGTAAGAGCTTTTACCGAGTATCAAAAAGTCGTATAGCTAGTTTCAATATATTAGCTAAAGCCCTAATCTGTATGGTAAAGATGTAGGGCTACTATACTGAAACCTACACTTCAATGTCATACGTTGACTTTGAAGATCATCTGCTAAGCACTTAAGCTATGCTACTGAGCTTTCTTTGAAAAGGATCTTGTGATTTTTAAGCAGAGTTTTGCTTTTCTTTTACTCATTTATCAGCGCTTTTAGCTCTGATAAAGTAACGTCTCCTGTAAATGAACCTTTAACCTTGCCATTTTCATCAATTAAAGCTACAAAAGGAACTCCTACAATTGACAACTTTTTAGCAAGCTTTAAATTGTCATCTGTATCCGGCTTGGTAAAATCAAAACGTATTAGTTTTAAATCTTTTGAGGCCTCTTTAAACGCACCGGTTGCATAGATTGTTTTATCCAGTTCGTGACAATTTGAGCACCAGTCAGCAGATACTGTAATTAAGACTTTTTGCCCTTTATATGAGGATAAATTCTCGTAAGATTGCTCATAGGTAAAAGGTAGCTTTTGAGTATTTTCTGCAACAAAGAAGATGAAACTGAAGATTACAAAGAAAGTTGCAAGTGACGAGGTAAGAATAATAGAGAGTTTGCGTGAGTGCAGTAAGATACCTACAGCGTAAGCTGTGCACAGGGCATAAACAAAAGGCTCAATATACTCATCTAAAGCGCCGAAAAGGTGCTTTACGATAAAGTAAGAACCAAGAATTAAAGGTATAGCTAAAAGGTTTTTAACTACATTACCTTTACCTCTAAAGATATTTAAAAAGCGAGAACCAAAGGTGCCAATGATAAGTAGTGGCACTCCCATACCAATACCTATAAATAAAAACATCAGCATGCCTTTTACAATAGAGTTAGTGCTTATAACATAAATTAAGGCACCTGCTAAAGGAGCACTGGTACACGGTGTAGCAATCAGTGCACTTAGTGCACCAAACACAAAAGCCTTTTTCAAAGTACCGCTTTTTTGTCTGCTGATTGTCTTTTCAAGTTTTGCATTTAAGCAGGATGGGACTTTTAAATGAATAGCTCCCATGCAGTCAAAGGCAAAGATTAAGAGTAATGATGCCATGACGATTAGACTTAATGGATGCTGCAGAACACCATGAGCTGCAACCCCTACCTGAGCAAAGATAAGTCCTAAGACACAGTAGGTAAGAGCTAAGCCTAACAAATAACTTAGGTTCTGTTTAAATGCATGAGCTGTATTTTCAAATCTTCCGCCTAGGATAGTTGCTGAGTAAATAGAAAGCATTGGCAATACACAAGGTGTTAAATCAAGAGCAGCACCAAAGATCAGACATAAAAATAAAATTAAAAGAAAACTGTCTGACTTATTAAATAAAGGGTGCTGATTCTGTGCATTATTGTTATCAGTTGCACTCAATGCCATAGCTCCAGTTGATGACAGGATGCGGTCAGTTTTATTTTCAGGAGTGTAAGTTTGCTCTGATACGTTGCCAGTAAGATTAGATGCTGAAGAATTATCGGTAGATTCTGCTTTGTTACTGTTTCCTGCATTTAAGAGCTTATCTTTACCAGCATCAACATCTTTAGTAATTACAAAGTTGGTTTTCTGCTCAGGGTAGCATATACCAGCGCTGTCG
>Ga0256405_10009838_pt1 | contig 12903 bp, 19 predicted proteins | sample RumenRJG_02DNA_FD_189096 | JGI IMG/M metagenome (GOLD analysis project Ga0256405, IMG submission 189096) | Bovine rumen microbial communities from Lethbridge, Alberta, Canada - RJG_02 | ecosystem: Host-associated > Mammals > Digestive system > Stomach > Rumen | place: Canada: Alberta...
TTGCCCGAGGCTGGGTCGGTAGTTTCTGCCATTCCTATCCAGGCTGGTTCGTTCCACGAACCGTCGAAGTCTGGCGAACCGGTCTTGATGCCGTTGCCAATGACTATGCTGTAGTAGCAACGATAGAGGTTGTCGTTGACTTTACGTATACATGGCGCCCAGTAGCCGAGTCCGCTTAGGCTCTCCAATGTCGGCACTCCACGACGTGTGCGATTGACATTCACCGAGTCGAGCAGCCATGCGGGGGCTGCCTCCGGCAGAATACAAGAGTTGTTGTAGGTTGTCACAGGTTCCCACTTCACTAGGTCTTTGGAGCGACGTACATAGTAATGTCCTTTGCCCGACATGGCATTACCGAATCCGGCATCGGTTTGTGTCATATAGTAATAGCCGTCGGCTGCAAGCATCACAGATGGGTCGTGAATGTTGGCAAGTTGCCAGTTGGAGTGATTGTTCCAACCGCTGATAGTGCGATAGTCATCGTTGTATGTGGGGTAGAAGCTTGTTGGACGTGCATCCTGATAGGCAAGGTTGGCACGCATGAGTGAGTCGGGAGCATAGAAAGTGATGCTGTCGACCCCGGAGAGATAGTAATCCACATGTTTCCCATTAGTAAGAGATATGCGGATGGAGTCATTCCGTCCTTTCAAAATCTCAGAAGCGACGGGACGGTGGAAAATACCAATCTGCTCGACGTACTGACGATTATGGACGGCAGTATAATGCTGATTCTTCTGATGGATATAAACTTTTTTAGGCAAGTCTGCAACCTGAGCCACAACCGTAACTGGTAACAGTATGGCAATGATGAATGATGCTAAATGTTTCATGGCTATTTCACAAGTATTTTAACGGTCTGACCACCGAGGTTAACAATATATGCGCCTGATGACAAATGGTGCATATCCACATTCTCTCCTGCTACCACACGATATGAACCGACACGCCTGCCATCGAGTTGATAGACAGTCATTATTCCGTTACGCAAAGGAGTAATGTTTGAACCATTGAACTTCAATGGTGACGTTACTAAACCTTCCGCACTAACATCTTCTATGGCTACGGCATAGTCGTCGAACTTGATAGCTGAGTAATCCTTTAGGTCAAAGACCTTCTGAGAACCGTCAATGTAATTTGCATACATACGATTGACATACACCCTGACACCAGTACCATCATCTTCACGGCTCTGGCTGAATGAGAGACTGCGAAGATTGGCATAGTTGAGAGAAGTGTAGGACGAGCCATCCAATGCTATGATATAGAGATCATAGCCGTCGGCTTTCACATTCTGCGCTGTCAAAAACGACAACGCCACTGCTAAGATAGTAAGTAATTGTTTTTTCATATTCTTGCGTTATTATGTTATTATTATCCCTTATCCGAACCCATCTCTTCACGCTCCACTCTTCACTCACCACACTTCACGCTACACTCATCACCACCACCAGCCACCACCAGATTCAATAGTAAACACAACCTGGACATTTACTGCCCTACCGTTTATTGCAGCGTTAGTACTTGTGAACCGGTATTGCATTGTAAGAGGAGAGGCGGTGCATGCATAGGCGTACCAAGGATGACAGCCACAGCTCCAAGTGTAGAGGTCATTGCTCTCAAGATATATAAACGGTGAGCCAGAATTGAAATTGGTAGTGTTGCCATCGCTGTCGAACCATGCCCCATATGTCCCCGCGGCAGTGTTATTGCCTTCAGAACCGTCGGCGTTGAGGGGAACAAGGGCAATCTGGTTGTCTATTATCTCATTCTCCTGTACTTTCAGGATTGAGGCAATCTCACTTTTCGACACTTTCACCTTGACACTTTGAGAATATCCACCACTTAGGTCAAGGTTGTAGGCTTTGTCTATTGTTCCTGCCACGGTGAATTTATCGGGTTGGTCTGCTGGTATGGTGGTATCATCCCCGCCTTCAGGTATTCCATCAATGAGCGGATTAAGATATGCCATGCGTTCGTCGAGCCATTTCTTCATCTTGCCTACTTCTGTGGCATGGCCGAATCCCGGTACAGGCCAACGATCTGTCTCACGAATCATTGGGGAAGTGGTCTTACTGCGTCCCTTTGCATCAATATACATCTGTTCGGAATTGATGCCTGCAAGATATTTATCCGTGATTTCCCAACTTTTACTGACAAGAGTGTCACAATAAGACATCCACTGAGCCTTATACTGACTTACAAAACGACGACTTCCGAACATATCGGTAAAGAAGTGAGAAACGGTATAGTTACCATTACGCTTATATGGGTCGCTCCCGAGAAGTGATTTGCGCGGATTTCCGAAATAGGTATGTCCTGTGTACATATCACCCCATGAGAAATCGAAACCCGCATCCCAGTCCCAGGCAGGTCCGAAAGTCCATTTGCCACCCTTGTCACGGAAGAAGAACACACTGCGAGGAGCAGAAAGCTCAACATTGTAAACCAGTTCCTGCAACTGAATCATGGCAATATATGAAGGGATATCCATTAGCGAATCCACAATGTCGTAATTGTAGACTTTTATGGCATTCTCCAATACCGCAAATTCATTTCTCACAGAATCCACCTGGTCTTTGGTAAGATTCTTCGGCGACTTGATTGCCACAGGCATACGGAACACCTTCGACCAGAAATTCTGAGTACCTGTAGGATCGAGGTCTGGTCCGTCGTCCAAGTCGAGAGTCATAAGCAAGCCTTTCTCCTCGTCAATATTTACACGGTTGCCACCCACTTCCACCTGTTCTGCAATCTGGTAAAGACCTCTGTATTCTCCATTGATAAATAGTTCAGCATAGCGTACAGGAGTCGTAAAAGGAAGACCCATGATGTCGGCAGCCTGGAAACAGAATGTGTTCATGCACTTAGTCACGTCACGCCAATTGGCAAGAAGCACCCAGTCTTTGTTTTTCTTGATTCCAAGTAGCTTGCTGGAGGAGTCGAATTTAATGCGGTAAGGTTTCTTATCGTACCATAAAAGTGTGCTGTTTCCCCTACCCCTAATCTTACCACTCATAGAAAGGTCAGGATACTGACCACTTGCGTCAATAGAGATGTAACAGTTGACCCATTCCTTTGCATCTACTTTATCATCGGTCCATTCCGATGGATTATCAATAGTAATGTATATTCCAAATACCTGGTATTTGTCCTTTCCCCATTCTGTCAGGTCATCACTGAAAGTAATGCTGTCAAGCACGGAGTGATAATCTCCTTCAGCAAGCGTGGCAAAAGGATATACTTTGTTGACATCCGCCACACTATGCAGACGCACATTACCTGATTCATCAAAGTCAAGATGACCGACATCTCCGAAATTATAAGGAAAAGACCATGTTGCCCCACCGTATCCGACGTGCATCTGATACCATTGTTGGGCTTTAGTCTCGGTTGAGAACAGCATGCACAAAAACAAAACAAAGCATAAAACCGCCTTATTCATTCCACACAGCCAAGCAAAAATGACTGATTTTCTGTCAAGCGAAGAACCTGACTTCATATTCTATATTGTTAATATTGTTAGATATGTATGTTGATAATTATGCCGCAAAATTAAGAAAAAAAAGTCAGCATAGAAAGTAAAACCGAAAATCTTCAACAGTTTTTCTCGAAAAATGGAATAAAAAAACTACACAGCCTCGTAAAAGGGCTGTGTAGTTCAAAGTATTTTAGAATAAAAAAGTATTTCTTATTCTGCGGCTGCTTCGGTCGCTGGAGCCTCTGCAACTTCTGCTGCAGGTTCTTCAACTTTAGCTTCTTCTGCCTTAGGAGCAGTTGCTTCTGCCTTAGGAGCTGCAGACTTGCGTGAACGGCGTGTACGACCTTTCTTAGCTTCAGTCTTAGCCATGTTATCATCGTAGTCTACGAGTTCGATGAATGCCATATCAGCACCGTCGTTAGCACGAGTACCAAGTTTAATGATACGAGTGTAACCACCTGGACGGTCAGCAATCTTCTTAGCGATTTCTCCGAAGAGTTCTGTAACGGCATATTTGTTTTGCAGATAGCTGAACACAACACGACGTGATGCAGTTGTGTCTTCCTTTGCCTTTGAGATCAGAGGCTCAACATACATACGCAATGCTTTAGCCTTCTGAAGGGTCGTAGTAATGCGCTTGTGCATAATCAGAGAGGTAGACATGTTAGCAAGCATTGCAGCGCGGTGTGACGCTGTACGACCGAGATGATTGAATTTCTTATTGTGTCTCATCGTCTTTAATCTTTGTCTAATTTATACTTGGAAATATCAGTTCCGAACTGAAGATTGAGGCTCTCTAACAAGTCGTCAAGCTCTGTAAGTGACTTCTTTCCGAAGTTACGGAACTTAAGCAGGTCTGTTTTGTTGAATTGTACCAAATCACCAAGCGTCTCTACGTCGGCAGCCTTCAAACAGTTGAGGGCACGAACGGAGAGGTCCATATCAACAAGCTTGGTTTTAAGCAACTGGCGCATACGCAGTACTTCCTCATCGAATTCCTCATTACTTTCAATGTCGTTGGTTTCCAACGTAATCTTCTCATCTGAGAAGAGCATGAAGTGGTAAATGAGAATCTTGGCTGCCTCTTTGAGGGCATCCTTAGGATGGATAGAACCATCTGTGCTGATTTCGAGCACGAGTTTCTCGTAGTCGGTTTTCTGCTGCACACGATAGTTTTCCACTGCGAACTTGACGTTACGTATAGGAGTATAGATAGAATCAATAGCCAACTGGTTTATAACCTTGCAGTACTCACGATTTTCGTCTGCAGGTACATAACCACGACCTTTGTTAATTGTCAGCTCTATCTCCAAAGTTGCTTTTGGATCTAAATTACAAATAACCAAATCAGGATTTAACACTCCAAATCCATTGAGATGCTTATTGATATCTCCTGCTTTGAATTCGGTGGAATTCTCGATGGTCAACGAAACCTTTTCAGAATCGAAGCCATCAACTAACTGCTTGAATCTTACTTGCTTCAGATTCAAGATAATGTTGGTAACATCTTCTTTTACACCTGGGATAGTAGCAAACTCGTGTTCCACACCTTGGATGCGGACAGTGTTGATTGCATAACCTTCGAGTGAAGAAAGAAGGATGCGGCGAAGGGCATTGCCAACAGTGATACCAAAGCCTGGTTCCAAAGGACGGAACTCGAACTTGCCAAACGTATCGTTGGCTTCCAACATTATGACTTTTTCTGGTTTTTGAAATGCTAATACCGCCATTGTTAATTATTATTTAGAGTACAACTCGACTATCATCTGCTCCTTGATATTCTCTGGGATGTCTGCTCTCTCTGGCAAGTGAAGCAACTTGCCACCCATTACATTAGCGTCCCACTCAATCCATGGATACTTGCTATGGTTGAATCCAGCCAATGCATCTGCGATAACCTCGAGAGACTTAGCCTTCTCACGTACAGCAACGATCTGACCTGGTTTTACTGAATAGGAAGGAATGTTTACTACCTGTCCGTCAACGGTGATGTGCTTATGGCTTACCAACTGGCGTGCAGCTGCACGAGTAGGAGCAATACCAAGACGGTAAACTATGTTGTCGAGACGAGCTTCCAACAATTGAAGGAGGATTTCACCTGTAACACCATTCTTTGAAGAAGCCTTCTCAAACAGGTTACGGAACTGGCGCTCCAATACACCGTAAGTGTACTTGGCCTTCTGCTTTTCTGCAAGCATCTGTCCGTATTCAGATGATTTTTTGCGACGATTGTTACCATGCTGACCAGCAGGATAATTACGCTTTGAAAGAACCTTGTCCGGTCCGAAAATTGCTTCACCGAAACGGCGTGAAATTCTCGACTTTGGTCCAATATATCTTGCCATTTTCTTTTAATTTACTTTTTACGCATATTCAAGGCGTTGCAGCCGCGACTGTAGAAAGGAAAGATACAGTCAAAATAAATAACGCCCGAATGTGCTGATAATAATTATACTCTTCTTCTCTTTGGTGGGCGACAGCCATTGTGTGGCAATGGAGTTACGTCGATAATTTCAGTCACTTCGATGCCAGCACCGTGTACACCACGGATAGCTGATTCACGTCCGTTACCTGGGCCTTTTACATACGCAGTTACCTTACGCAGACCAAGGTCGTACGCTACCTTTGCACAATCCTGTGCTGCCATCTGTGCAGCATAAGGAGTGTTCTTCTTTGAACCGCGGAATCCCATCTTACCGGCAGAAGACCAGGAGATGGCTTGACCTTCACTGTTTGCCAAAGTAACAATAATATTGTTGAACGACGAGTGAACATGGAGTTGTCCCTGTGCGCTAACCTTGACATTTCTCTTCTTTGCAGAAGTTGTTTTCTTTGCCATATACAATTATTATTATTTAGTAGCCTTTTTCTTGTTTGCAACTGTCTTCTTCTTACCCTTACGAGTTCGAGCGTTGTTCTTAGTGCTCTGTCCGCGAACAGGTAAACCCAAACGGTGACGGATGCCACGATAGCAACCGATATCCATAAGGCGCTTGATGTTCAGCTGAATTTCAGAACGGAGGTCACCTTCTACCTTGTATTCAGCGCCAATCACCTCACGGATCTTACCTGCTTGCTCGTCAGTCCAGTCCTTAACTTTAATGTCTTTATCTACGCCGGCCTTAGCTAAAATCTTGCCAGCACTGCTACGACCTATACCGAAGATATAAGTCAGCGCAATTTCACCTCGCTTGTTCTGTGGGAGGTCTACACCTACAATTCTTATTGCCATATCTTAATGTATATTTATTCTAACAAAAGAATTAACCCTGACGAGTCTTAAACTTAGGATTCTTCTTATTAATTACAAACAGACGTCCTTTACGTCTTACGATAACGCAATCTGGTGTACGTTTCTTCAATGATGCTCTTGTTTTCATATATGAGAATCTTTTTTAATTTAACGTTTTAGTTAGAAATTGAAGTATCACGAAATTATTAACTTACTGATTATTTATAGCGGAAAACGATGCGACCTTTTGATAAGTCATACGGTGACATTTCCACTTTGATTTTATCTCCAGGAAGAATTTTTATGTAGTGCATACGCATCTTTCCGGAGATGTGAGCAATGATCTCGTGACCATTCTCCAATTCTACTCGGAACATAGCATTAGACAATGCCTCTACTATTGTTCCGTCTTGTTCTATTGCTGACTGTTTAGACATGATTAAATAAATTTATCTCCTAATACTTTTTCTATTTCATCGAACGACGACAAGATGTCTGCTTTTCCGCGGCGTACGCAAATAGAATGTTCGTAATGTGCAGCTATTTTGCGGTCGCGAGTAATAATACCCCATCTGTCTTCTTGCATATATATTTCATGTGTTCCCAATGTTATCATTGGCTCAATGGCTATGCAGAGTCCGTCTTTCAACATCCTGCCGCTGCCACGTTTGCCATAATTGGGTACTTGAGGCTCTTCATGCATTTCCCGTCCTACTCCGTGTCCCACAAATTCACGAACGATGCCGTAGCCTTGTGCCTGGCAATACTGCTGCACGGCATCTGAAATATCACCAATACGATGACCTACAACAGCTTGTTCGATTCCTTTGTAAAGAGCTTCTTTTGTTGTTTTGAGCAGTTTGCGAGTTTCCTCTGAAATCTCGCCCACAGCGAATGTGTAACAACTGTCTCCACAAAATCCGTTTAGACGGGTACCGCAGTCAATTGAAACAATGTCTCCCTCCTTGAGGGGCTTGTCGTTTGGTATACCATGTACTACCTGTTCATTGACTGAAGTACAAATGCTTGCGGGGAAAGGACCGCCTTTAGGGTTTGGGAAACCCTTAAAGGTCGGTTCTGCTCCATTATCGCGGATAAATTCTTCTGCCACCTTGTCCAACTGCAGTGTTGTTACACCTGGTTGAATGATTTTTGCAAGTTCTGCCAGGGTTCTACCTATGAGCAGATTGGCTTGCCGCAGAAGTTCTACCTCGTCGTCGGTCTTTAGATAAATCATTATCTGTCTGTCAAATCAAATTCAATGCGCACCGCGGATACGACCTGTTTCCAACAAACCGTCGTAGTGACGCATAAGGAGATGACTCTCTATCTGCTGCAATGTGTCGAGCACAACGCCTACAAGGATCAACAAAGAAGTACCTCCATAGAATTGTGCAAATTCACGTGCTACGCCGAAGAGGTCAGCAAACGCAGGCATGATGGCAATGAATGCGAGGAAGAGAGATCCAGGGAGAGTAATACGCGACATGATTTTGTCGAGGAACTCTGCTGTGCTCTTACCTGGCTTCACACCTGGTATAAATCCATTGTTACGCTTCATATCCTCTGCCATCTGGGTTGGATTGATTGTGATGGCTGTATAAAGATACGTAAAGAGAATAATAAGAGCTGCAAAAATGAAGTTGTACACCCAGCTTGTGTTGTCAACCAACTGACTCATGAACGCTCCGCTCTTGCCTCCTGCAACATATCCAGCCAAAGTGATTGGGATGAACATAATAGCCTGAGCAAAGATGATAGGCATTACATTAGCTGCATATGGTTTGAGAGGAATGTATTGACGTGCACCGCTTCCATACTGACGATTGCCAACTACGCGTTTAGCGTATTGTACTGGTACGCGACGTACACCTTGAACGAGAAGGATTGCAGCTGCGATAATAGCGAGCCAAACAACAATCTCAACAAGGAATACAACCAAACCTCCTTGTCCTGGAGAAGAGAAACGTGTGGTAAACTCCTGGAAGAATGCCTCTGGGAGACGAGCGATGATACCAACCATGATGATCAAAGAAACACCGTTGCCGATACCCTTGTCGGTAATTCTCTCACCGAGCCACAGGATGAACATACTACCAGCTGACAGGATTATAGTTGCAGGCACCCAGAACTTCCATCCTTCAAGACCGGCGAACACGGCTGTATTACCTGTAGTCATATTGAAGTTGATGAGATATGAAGGAGCCTGAAGCAACAGGATAGCTACTGTCAGGTAACGAGTGTACTGGTTCATCTTGCGACGTCCACTCTCACCCTCTCTTTGCATCTTCTGGAAATATGGTACTGCGATACCCAGCAACTGCATCACGATGGATGCGGAGATGTAGGGCATGATACCCAATGCAAAGATAGAAGCTTTTGAGAAAGCACCACCTGAGAACATATCAAGCAGGGACATAAGACCATCCTTTGTCTGGTTGCGCAGTCCTTCCAACGCATTGGTGTCAACACCTGGCAATGCAATATGTGCACCTAAACGATAGACTGTAACGAACATTATTGTTATTAACAGACGATTTCGCAAATCATCTATTTTCCAAATGTTAGTCAGAGTCTTAACCAACTTGATATTCTTAAGTTTATCAACTGCTTTTCCCATTGTTTTAGAGTTTTACAACGTTTCCGCCCTTTTCTGTAATGATTTCTTCGGCTTTCTTAGAGAATGCGTGAGCTTCTACAACAACCTTAGCAGTAAGTTCACCATTAGCAAGGATCTTAACCAACTGATGCTTGTTGATGAAACCAGCCTCAATGAGTTCAGCTATGCCGACCTTCTCCAGCTTCTTGTCATCAACAAGCTTCTGGATGATGTTGAGGTTGATTGCTTTGTATTCAACACGGTTGATGTTTTGAAAACCGAACTTAGGAACACGGCGCTGAAGTGGCATCTGACCACCTTCAAAACCAATTTTCTTCTTGTAACCAGATCTTGCCTTAGCACCCTTGTGTCCACGAGTCGCTGTACGGCCCTTACCTGAACCATAACCACGACCAACACGCTTGCTATTGTGTGTTGAGCCAAATGCTGGTTTTAAATTATTTAATTCCATTTGTATCGTTTTTTACTCTTTATTATACTGAATTGTCTAATCACTCTTGGTTGACGCTTAGTCCACAACCTCAACAAGGTGCTGAACTTTGCGAATCATTCCGCGCAAAGATGGAGTGTCCTCACGTTCAACAACATTGTTAATGCGATGCAGTCCGAGAGCATCGAGTGTACGCTTTTGATCGATAGGTCGATTATTGCGGCTTTTTACTTGTTTAATCTTGATTGTTGCCATGCTTAATCCTCCTTATCCATTAAAAACTTTAGTCAAACTTACTCCGCGGTTCTGAGCCACAGTCTTTGGGTCGCGCATACTTGCAAGAGCTGCAATAGTAGCCTTTACCAAGTTGTGTGGGTTAGAAGAGCCTTTTGATTTTGCAAGAACGTCAGTAATACCTAAGCTCTCGAATACGGCACGCATAGCACCACCGGCAACAACTCCGGTACCGGCAGAAGCCGGCATAACCAATACACGTGCTCCACCGAACTTAGCGTATGCTTCGTGAGGAACTGTTCCCTTGAGAACAGGAACCTTTACAAGATTCTTTTTGGCTGCTTCCACGCCTTTAGCGATAGCAGCAGTTACTTCACCTGCTTTTCCAAGACCATAGCCGATAACACCGTCACCATTACCTACAACAACGATTGCGGCAAAGGTAAACGTTCTACCACCCTTTGTAACCTTGGTAACTCGATTAATAGCAACCAATCGATCCTGAAGTTCGACGTCGTTTCCTATTTTTACTCTATTAACCATAATTTCTATTAAAATTTAAGTCCAGCGTTACGGGCAGCATCAGCTACCGCTTTAACTCTACCATGATACAAATAACCATTGCGGTCGAATACTACAGCTTCAATGCCAGCTTCCTTAGCCTTCTTTGCGATGAGTTCACCCACCTTGGTTGCCTGTTCTGTTTTATTGCACTTCTCAAGTCCAAGAGACGATGCTGCAGCCAAAGTCTTGTGCTGCTCGTCATCTATAACCTGAACGTAGATTTGCTTGTTGCTTCTGAACACCGACATACGTGGACGTTCAGCAGTACCTGAAATCTTATTACGTACTCTATATTTGATTTTAATACGTCTTTCGCTCTTTGTTATCATACTCGTACGATGTTTAATTATTTAGCACTTGCAGATTTACCAGACTTTCTTCTGATTTCTTCACCCTGGAAGCGGATACCCTTACCCTTGTAAGGTTCTGGCTTGCGGAATGAGCGAATCTTCGCACATACCAAACCGAGCAACTGCTTGTCGCAAGATTCGAGCATGATGAGAGGATCCTGGTTTCTCTCAGATTTTGTCTCTACTTTAATTTCCTTAGGCAATTCGAACACGATTGCGTGAGAGTAGCCTAATGCGAATTCAAGGACGTTACCAGTGTTAGAAACACGATAACCTACACCCACCAATTGGAGTGTTTTCTTGTATCCTTCAGAAACACCTACAACCATATTGTTCACCAGAGCGCGATAAAGTCCGTGATAAGCATGACGCTGCTTTGGATTATCGTTCATCTGCTCAAGGTTCTCCTCCATTGTCAACGTTCCGTCCTCGATAGTAACCTTGATTGCAGGGTTTACATATTGTGAGAGTTCACCTTTGGGACCTTTAACGGTTACAATGTCATCCTTATGAGTAATAGTTACACCTGCAGGAATACTAATAGGTAATTTACCAATTCTAGACATTATATATCCTCCTAATTAATAAACATAGCAAAGTACCTCACCACCGATTTTCAGTTCAGAGGCCTCTTTGTCTGTCATAACACCTTTGGATGTAGATATAATAGCTATACCCAATCCGTTAATTACATGTGGCATGTCTTTGTAGCCAGTGTACTTACGAAGACCTGGACGAGACACGCGCTTCAAGCTTTGAATTGCGCTTGTTTTTGTACTTGGGTCGTACTTCAATGCGATTTTGATAGTTCCCTGAGGACCATCTTCAATGAACTTGTAGTTGAGTACATACCCTTTGTCGAAAAGGATCTTAGTGATCTCTTTCTTCAAATTTGACGCAGGAATTTCGACAATTTTGTGCTTTGCCATAATTGCGTTTCTCAATCGCGTCAAATAATCTGCTATTGGATCTGTCATGATTTTAAATTAATCGGGACTTCCCGACAATATTTAAATTAATAATATAAAATGATTAGTTTTACCAACTTGCTTTCTTTACCCCAGGAATAAGTCCTGCTGAAGCCATTTCGCGGAATTGAATACGTGAGATTCCGAACTGACGGATGTAACCGCGTGGACGTCCTGTAATCTTGCAGCGATTGTGAAGGCGAATTGGGTTTGCATTTGCTGGGATAGACTGCAACTGGCGAGCTGCCTCATATGCTTCCTCTGGTTCACCAGTAGCAATGATTTTCTTCAGTGCAGCGCGCTTTGCAGCGTATTTTGCAGCCAATTTTGCACGTTTCACTTCGCGTGCTTTCATTGATTCTTTTGCCATATTCTAAAATTATTTGTTAGCGTTCTTAAATGGTAAACCGAAAGCCTTAAGAAGTGCATAACCTTCTTCGTCAGTGTTGGCTGAAGTCACGAAAGTGATGTTCATACCATTGATCTTATCAACCTGGTCGATATTGATTTCTGGGAAGATGATTTGCTCCTGGACACCCAAAGTGTAGTTTCCACGTCCATCGAATTTAGCTTCGATACCCTTGAAGTCGCGGATACGAGGCAATGACACGCGTACGAGTCTCTCGAGGAATTCATACATTTGTCTACGGCGGAGTGTTACCATAACACCGATAGGCATTTTCTTACGAAGGTGGAAGTTGGAAACGTCCTTCTTTGACAGTGTAGAAACTGGTTTCTGACCGGTGATTGCTGCAATTTCGTTCATTGCTACTTCAATGATCTTCTTGTCAGCTGTTGCGTCTCCAAGTCCTTGGTTCACTACTATTTTCTTCAATACAGGAATCTGCATGGGAGAAGAATAGTTGAACTGTTTCATCAATGCCGGAGCGATTTGCTCAGCATATACTTTTTGTAGATTTGCAGTATTAGCCATTATATTTCCTCTCCTGATTTTTTAGCGTAACGAACTAATTTACCATTGGCTCCGATTTTACGTCCAATACGAGTTGCCTCACCAGTCTTTGGG
>Ga0256405_10009839_pt1 | contig 12902 bp, 6 predicted proteins | sample RumenRJG_02DNA_FD_189096 | JGI IMG/M metagenome (GOLD analysis project Ga0256405, IMG submission 189096) | Bovine rumen microbial communities from Lethbridge, Alberta, Canada - RJG_02 | ecosystem: Host-associated > Mammals > Digestive system > Stomach > Rumen | place: Canada: Alberta | collected...
TTTTATTACAAGGTATCCTTTTTGAGCAAAACTGTACTCAATCCTGTTGTCTTCGATCTTTTTTATCTCGTCGTTCATTTTACAAAAACAATTTTAACATACCAAATATGTGTTTCCTAATGAGAGCTTTTTATATCCCTCGTTTTCCTTGTTTCCTGCAAAAGAATTATCTGTTTTTCACCATTATCAACAGATCATTTTTTAACCCCAATAAAATGATCAAAGCCATATAGCAAGTCATAATGACAACACCTTTAAAAAGAGCTGACACAAGCAGATTTTCAAAAACAAAGTGTGATGAAACAGACAGCGCGATCAGATAACTCAGCAATGAAGCAACAAGAACTTTAATGATCTTTATTTTTAATCCTTTCATTGATATCTGAAACAAGTGATTCTCCATGATATAAATGGTTACGATAAAGTTGATCGATTGAGCGATCAGATAACAACACGCAACCATTTTAATCGTTTTAAAGCTCATCCCGATGAGAATGCCTCCTACCAGAAGAAAAGAAGAGATCAATCCGGAAACAGCTAAAAGTTTTGTATTGTTGAGGACCTGGTAAAAAGGACCGACAATATTCAAGGACATTTGTGCATATAAGGAAAGAGCCAAATATGAGAAAGGCAAGATCGATTCATCCCAGTGATTTCCATACAGTATTCTTATAACTTCTTTGGAAGAGAGACTTAAAAACACCGAAATGAACCCTCCAACGATCACAAGAAACAGAAAAACTTTTCTAAAAGTATCATATATGCCTTCTTTATCGTTCTGTTTTTTTGATAAAACTGGATGGATACTGCTTCCTATGATGGAAGAGAAATTAGAAATTGGATACGTAGATGTTTTATACGCCTTATCATAGTAACCCAACTGCTGGTTCCCGAAAAACTTACCAATCAAAAGATTATCAATATTTCTCGAGAAATAATTTATGATATTAAAAGTGAGCTGTCCGGCCGAAAAACCAGCCACTTTCCTTATTGACGCCATATGAAAACGAACTTTGAAACGAACCTTGGCCAGTGTCACAAAAGCGATCACCTGGAACAACAGATTGATGATCGATTGAAAAACGATCGCATAATAAGAGAAACCGATCTTGCCAAGAATAAGCGCAGCGATCGAAGACAGACTTATCGATAACATCTGGATTGAACCGGCTTTTATAAATTCGTGCTTTTTTAATAGATCAGAATAAGGAATGACATTTACCGCATTTAAAAACAAGACGACACCTAGAGTTTGCGAAACCCTTAAATACACATCATCGTTATAGAACCAAGCAATAACGTACGAAAAAAAGTAGAAAAGGATAAATAGAATGATTCCGGTATAGACTAAAAAGGAGAATATATCATCTCTGTCCTCCTGATCAAGATCCCGATTCTGAATATAAGCTGCACCGAAACCCATATCGGAAAAGATCGAAAAAAAGTTGATAAAAACCGTGATCATCGCTACAATGCCATACTCTTCTGCATTTAATATCCTGGATAGGATCGAGCTGATGATCAACGAACAAACGACGCCATAATACTTGGCGATGCCATTGATCAATGCAGCTTTCCTGATCGAAATATTTGAATCAGCCATTCTGAAATTATTTCTTAAGATCTCCTCTGATCTTTTCCATCGTTTTGTCTAATCCGTTATTTCTCAGACTCGTCAATGTTTTGCCGACTTTTTTCAAATACCACTTTCTTCTTGACCTGTTGTTTTGAGCGGCACATTCACGCAACAGCTTTTTATACCAGCCGATATCATCTTTTCTATAATAATCAGATTCAGGCATCTCTAAAAAACGAAAGATGCCCTCCGCTTTTAAATTGATCAAATGTTTGATGTAGTCTCCGGCTTTCGGGTCCTTTTCAATTCTTGAGACATTGTATCTCATTCCATGCAAAACACAGTTTAAAAAACTCTTCTCATAGTTTTTGTACGAATCTTTTAGCAATCCTTTCAGCTTGAACAGCGTTTCTGTATATGCAGTCCAGAACGAATCCGGATCCGTATGATTGGTCGCCTGAAGATGGCCATACAGACCCGTTCGATAATTGGCAAGCGTTTCATCAATGACTGATATCCGATTTGCCAATACCAGGGCAGAACACGTGAACAACATGTCGTTAGTTCGGCTGATCTCCTGAAATGAAAGATCGTTCTTATCTATAAACTCTTTCTTGAACAGCTTGTTCCATGCCCAATTCTGAAAAGAATTAAACAGATATCCTTTCATTTCGATCGGCGCAAAAGGCATATGATCAGGGCAATTGTATTTTCTCAAACTGCCTTCGATCCGGGAAAACGTTTTTGCATACATATCATATTCATTTGCGGCAAATATGACGATATCATCATCGTCTTTTTCTGCTTGCAGATATGCTTTTTCCAACATTTCGTTTGAGAAGAAATCATCAGAATCCAAAAACGACAAATATCTCCCTTTTGCTTTCGAAAGACCCAGATTCCTGGCAACGCCGGCATTGCTTCTTTTTTGTGAATAAACTTGTATGCGATCATCTTCCTTTTGATATCTTTCCAATATTGAAAGAGACGCATCATCCGATCCATCGTTTATACATATGATTTCAATCTCCTTCAGTGTCTGACCAATTACAGAATCAAGGCATTCTACAAGAAAGTCTTGCGAGTTGTAGACCGGTATTATTACAGAAACCTTTATCATTCTTACTTATCCATTCTGAAGAAGCAACTTCTTTTTTATAATTTCCCTTACAATCGAACCATGCGGAAGCAAACGATCCCCAACTTTTTTTGCTTTTCTATAAAGTCTCATCGTACGATTCTTTTTTAAATAGTATCGAAGAGGATCGGATTTAAACTTTAAAATCCTCCTTTTGATGGCCTTGCTTAGAACAGGCGATTCTTCTATGACTCTTTTATTGATATGATTAAAATTGTTAATCATCGATTGCAAGTCTTCTTGGCCGAGCTCCATGTGTCCTATATATGCGATCGTATTCATGTATTCGTCAAGAACCGAAAACTTTCCATAATAATTATCATAATCCTCTTGGCTATTCATAAGTTTCTCGTGCACTTCCTTCCACCTCAAGCACATCGTCTTTAATGAAAAATGGTTTGTTGAAGAATCATCATTGTTCCTTCTGTAATGATAAAAACTCTTATTCAGCCAAGCAACTCTGTCTGTGCTGATCAATGAATCAAGACGGAAACCAACATCCACATATCCTGCACCGGGAGCTTCCACGAAGAAAATTTTCTTCTTCAATAAATACTCTCTTCTATAAACTCCCGACCATACGGAAGCGTGATAGGCGAGAAGATGTCCATATTCTTTCATTGAAAAACACTTGCCTTCCGGCAAGGCCTCTTTCAAACGATCTGCGAAATAACATTCTCTATTGTTTTTATGATCCGAATAATCAATATATGGGGTTTTCACAACATCTGCATCTATCTCTTGGGCATAATTATAGAGCTCCTCATACATTGTTTCATCAATAAAGTCGTCTGTTTCAACGATGCCGATATATTCACCCAAAGCTTCGTTTATGCCCAGGTTTACTTGATGACCATAAGATTTCAAATCAGAACCAATGATCCTGATTCTGTTATCTATTGAGGCATATTCTCTTAAAACTTCTAATGTTCCATCATTTGAACCCGCATCAACGCAAAGAATCTCAATCTCCTTGAGTGTTTGATTCATCACGCTTTTTATGCATTCTTCGATGTATCGTTTTACGTTCAACGAAGGCAAAATAACAGATACTTTAATCTTTTTTTCAAAAATAAAAGGCATGTATATAAATATTTTACATGCCTTTCAAGAAATAAATAAACTTTAATTACTCAATTCCGGTTACTGGCGGAATATAGACCGGGGTAGAAGGTTTTGCTTTCTGTTTGAAATAAACTTTCAATACAAGTGTACCATCAGGTAATACTGTGCCGGTCCATTCAGCTGTCATGCCTGAATTCAGATAGTAATCAGCCTTCTGTGGGACTTTATCAGATTCGATTATTGCAACTTTATCTTCAGTCTTAGCAGGTCTGTCGCTTGAAACAAAATCAGGTGTGCTTGGATATTTCCCATCAACTTCATAATAATAAGCGACCTTGTATTTATTTACATCCGGTTCCCAATGAGCCCAATAGTCAGCGTTCTTAGTAACAGTTGCCGGGACGGTGAAGATCTCAGATTCAGGTTCTTCCGACCAGCCAAGGAATTTATAACCTTGTCTTACAGGATCACCAGGTTGAATGCCCTCTGTTGATTTATCAGTATCAAATCCTGGAGTTTCTACGCCATAATCTAGCTCAGGATTAGTCTGCGTTTCCGGCTTCCATACGATATCACCAACATTATCGTGATAGATTACTCTGTATTGCTTTCTGAAATATACATCTAACTGCAATGGATTATCAGCCGTATTTGTCTCATCAGTCGTTCCTTTGTATTTTGTGATATAAGGATCTCTAGAATCTAAGAAATAGCCTTCCGCAGCCTTTGCTTCAGCTGGAGTCTTATCGCTTTCGCTTACCTCAACTTCAGTACCAGGAGCTACCATTCTAAGTTCACTTGTCTCATCTGGAGTAGTCTTATATGTTCCATCATCTAACTGATAGAAATATCTGACCACATATAATGAAGAAGTGTTTGTAATTACATTGTCATATTTATCGCTTTCAGGGAGGGCGGTATCCATCAAGATTGTGGTACCACAGTCTGAACCAGACCAAGTAAACTCGTATTTAGAAGCTGGAGCAAGATATTCGAGAGTAGAGAAGTGATTGCTTAATGAAGAATCATTATTGTTGCTTCTAGATGCAAATTTCTGTGGGTATGCCACATTATCATAAACAAGGTATGTTGTGCCATTGTTAATATATACATCAGAGGAAGGCATTCCTTTTATTGTGATGGACTCAGAATATGGATACTGTAAACCATAGTAATTGTTATTGTCTAAGGTATGTTTTTCCTTATAATAGTCGACGTAGTCAGGTACATCAATATCATCTAAAAGAACCTGAACATATTCACCTTCGCCTAAACCTAAAACCTCGATTGCGATATCAGCCTTAACACCAACAAGATTGTTTTGAATATTCGAAGAGCCCGAACCCGTAAAGGAAGTAACATACGACTGCATATTTAATCTTCCGTTATAAGCCAAGACTGCGATACCTTTTTCCATTGGCGCAAGGGCACGAATAACAATGTTTGATAATGTTATCTTGACATCGTGCGTATTACCCTGGAGATCTGTTGCCTGATTAGGCCACACCATAACAATCTCACCAGAAATATTATTATCGCCAGCTTCAAGAGCACCTGTATAAGAAATCAATTCATCAACATGATTTCTGACAGAAGAATTTTGAGCATCCGTATAAACGTAGGTGTCTGAAGTATATTCAAAGTTCTCTGGCATCGTTACATCAGCCAAAGAGATCTTGAGTTCTGGTCGAATTCTTACGGTCGCAGACGGTACAGCTTCAAAGCCGGAAGTATTATTGACGACAAAAGAATCAGTCTCGCCGCCGGTTGTGATGTATTTGATCGCCAGCTTATTGTCCTTATTGAAATCCGTCTTATATTTTTCCAGTTCATCAACTTCGTAAACTGTATAAGTGATCTGGTTGTTTGAAGCGTCCTTCGTCGGCAACTTAAAAGTCTTCTTCCAGTTCTCTCTTGCTGTTAAAGTTTCCTGCAAGGAGCTGCCATCGGAACCTTCGATACAGATATTGATAGAAGAAGGTCTTCCGCCCTCGATCGGATTGCCATCGGCATCTGCGTCATTTTTCCACGCCTTCTCTATCACAAAATAACCATCTTTGGGCATTTCACCTTCAGCATTTACTTTTTGACCGAAAGGAATAACAGAAATCACAAGTATATTGATAAGCACCAATAAACTTATGAAATACAAACTATTCTTTTTGATTTTCATAGTCTACCCCCTAAAGTTGTATAAAAAATACCTATCATAATTATTATACTCTAAATGATGTAAAATGCTTTTGTTTTTACTGCTTGATTTCACTTTTTCTTCACAAAGACGGCCTTTTTTTATCTTTGCATATTTCCGTATCCATAAGTGAAATTCTAAGTTGTATAATCTAATCAAAGTATGAGCGATTCAAACAAGCCTATTCCTATAGTCATGTCAGCTGATGACAACTATTTCATACCCTTAGCAGTATCGATTTTATCGATCCTTTTAAACAAGAACGATTCTACCAACTTAGCTTTCTATATTTTGACTCCAGGAAAATTCGACGAAAAATATAAAAACATCATAAATAAATTATTGATTAACAACAAACAAAATAAAGCGTTTTTCATATCTATGGGGGATTGCTACAATGACAGCCATTTATCCATTCCCCATACTTCTATTCCGACTTATTATCGTTTATCTCTCCCCGAATTAATCAAGGAAGACAGTTGCATATATCTTGACGCAGATACCTTGATCCTAAATGATTTGAGTGATCTGTTAGAAATGGTGGATGACGATAAAATGCTCTATGGGGTAAGAGCTGCCGGATACTGTTGGCCAGTCGAATATACCAAAGAAAAAGCTACCAGACTGCATATTCAAAATCTTGACACATATATCAATGCAGGTGTTCTGGTCATGAATCTCAGATCGATGAGGACAAATAATGTTTCATTACTATTTCAAAAGTTATTAAAAGAAACATGGGAAAGCCAGGATCAGGACATTTTAAACAGTGCCTGTTATGGTCATATTGCCATTCTGCCGCCAAAGTATAATTCGATGACTAAATATCAGAATGACAGTTTTGAAAGCTATAACTCACCCATTCATCCCTACTTGAAGCTTTGCTATTCACCGGATCAGTGGAAAGAGGCTTGCGAAGATCCCGTCATCATCCATTATGCAGACGAAATAAAACCATGGGATTCACTTTCTCTGCCTTTTTCATACCTTTGGTGGAAATATCTCAGACTTTTTGATAAAGACTATCCATGCTATGATGAGTGCTTTAAAAAACTGGTAGCGAAAGAAAAAACGAACATAAATGATGTTCGTTTACAGAAAGCGATGCAAGATCTTGATTCGATCAATCATTCGCTTTCCTTCAAGATCGGCAGGTTTATTACTTACCCATTCAGAAAATTGAAAGATCTCATACGATAATAAGGAATGGCTTTACTCTTGTTTCAGCCACATAAGTGGTCGTACTGCATTTGTGATCTCAAACATCGACTCACCGATCGAACCATCTGCGGACCTGACAATCAGTGATGTATTCGGTAATTCCAGATTCTGTTCTCTTAACCACCAGTTACAACTGTTGTCCGCATTAGCCGCAACACCATTTTCAATGCTGTACTCTGTGGCTTCGCATACTCTTTGTTCTTCTTGTGGATAATACTGTTCCAACTCAGATGAATTTAATAAAAACAATCTGTCTCTTGTCTCGTATTCTTCAGGGATCAATTCATCAAGCGCAACTTCTTCTTCGGTTTTGGGCAAGCGGTAATTGATCAATGATGTCTGTAATACGTCAGAAGGATTTTCTCTGGAAAACGCATTATCCGGAAATCTTCCATTCAGCCAAGAGCGCAATGAACTGTTTTCCCAGTCAACAGAATCTGAAGACGCATTATACTTTTGTGCTTCTATACCATACTTGCTGATCACAAGAAGGCTGCCCTCCTGTTTGTCCAAGACAATCCATTCGATCATCTCTTTGCCGTTATCATAATTGCCATCCTGCTCATAATCACCAAACAGGATCGAATCACCGATCTGAGCGTTCTTGATCATCTCATCTTTAACCTGTTTCACCCTGTCTTCACTGTCATCAAATCGCAGATTATTGAATATATTCGCTGCTTCGATCAGTTCATGATGTTCATACAGGTCATTTGCTTTTATATAAGTCGTTTCTTTTACTTTGTATTCAGAATCTTTGTATCCGCCTAGTTCCACGAACATCGCGATTGCTTCATCATAATTGCCGCCTTCCACTAAACTGACCGCATTATTGTACTTATTATTCGGCACCAGAACATAGATGTAGATCAGCGTTCCAAGCAATACCAAAGAAAGCGCAGCTGCAAGCAAACCAAAATTTAACTGGAATGGTTTTCTTTCCTTCGTTACGGAAACTGTTTGTTTATTCTCTAGCCTTTTCTGCTTTTCTTCGGCTTTGAGTCGTTTCTTTTCCTCGCTTCGACTTCTCTTTTCTTCTTTCTGACGTTTCTTTTCGGCTTTTAATTCTGCCTGCTTTTCTTTTCTTTCTTTCTCTCTGGCAGAACGCTCTTCTTGTTCCTTTTCTTCCCTGATCCTGCGATCAGTTTCTTCCTGAGCAACAATCTTTTCTTTGAGAGCTTTTTCTTCCTCTTCTTTCTTTCTCCTTAAGGCTTCCTCTTCTTCTCTTCTCTTCCTTTCGGTCTCTTCTTCGAGTTCTCTCTGCTTCTTCAAAGCCTCCAGTTCAAGCAATCTTTGTCTTTCTGCTTCTTCTTTTAAGAGACGTTCTGTTTCTTTTCTCTCTCTTTCAGCTTCTTTAATTCTCTTGTTGAGTTCTTTATTCAGCTCGTTATATAAAGCACGTACTTCTCTATCTGTATTCCTGATAAAAGACCGATATTCTTTTTCGATCGTCCGGACTAAATAATCATCTTCATCTTCTGCTTCAGCGATCCTTTGATCATAGACGCTAAGCAGGTCGTTAATATAGGCTTGTATTTTAGGAGAACCGTTCTCTTTTAACCATGAAAATTCCGGATCAAGCTCAATTTCATCTTCAATTTGCTTTTTCTGTTCAATTCTAGTCTCATATAAAGATTCATAAGTTCGATCAAACTCATAATGCTTGCGAATTTCTTCTTTTTCCAACAATTCCGGAATAAAACAGCGCTCTGTCATCTCTTCGATATGACTTGTGCTTTCTTCAACGGCTTCCTTTGTTTCCAGAATTTCCTCCGAATACAGGTTCTTATAGTAAGCAAAAAGCGTATCAACGTCCGAAACTTCCTTTTCCGCCATTAAAAGCTTTAATCGAACTTCTTCGTTTCCTGAATCAATATTCAGATATGATTCAAAACGCTCCTTTGCCTGTAAGAACAGACCGCTTTCCAGCAATGCTGTGCCATTAATTAAGAGTGTTTCAAGCTTTTCTTTCTCTCTTTCCCGACGAATCGCGTTAATTCGTTCTTTACACTTCTTTACATAAATAGGTCCATCTTTGTAATCAAGATCAAACCTTTCCGATAATTCCAACAATTCCTCTTCGCTGAGGTCTTTATTGAACTGTTCAACATTTCTCAGATAAGCTTTCTCGTCCGCATCGTTCTTCTCTTTCAGTTTCTCTCCATAGAGCTTTAAAACTGTCTTATCTGATTCGGCAAGATAGACTTCATAGATATGCTTAATCGATTCGCATTGCCTTTCATCAGCAACTTTCGATTCAACGATCCTTGCTTCATATTCGCCTCTGACGCGATCTAAAAAAGAAACGATCTCTTCATCATCGCCGGATGCAACCTTTGCAAGCAAAGGATTCATTTTGACTTCTTCGTTGAACTGATCACGCTGGTCAATTCTGGAGGCCGTCATCGATTCATAGCTTCTATCGAACGCATAATAGTTCCGAATCATATCTCCATCCAGATATCCAGGAATTTGATACCTATCGACCATAGAATCGATATGCTCGATGTCTTCTTCACAGCCCATAAGGATCTGTGCTTCATCTTCACAATAGAGATCCTGATAATACTGCACCAATTCGTCAATATTCTTTGAACCTGTCTCTACCATTAAAATGCCAAGGTAGGCTCTTGGATTATTTGGATCCATAGACAGAACCTTCTCGAAATTCTGATTCGCCATATCTTCATTTCCATTGGAAAGATAGGCCTTTGCGGCAATCAGACTGGTTTCGACGTCCTGCGCAACAAATTCTTCTTTTTCTTTATTTTTTAATTCATCGATCTTTTTGCGGCATAACGAAATATACTTATTGCATTCTTTATACTCACCCAACTCATTCAATTTATGAATCAAGTCAGTTAACGCCTCTTCCGTTCCTGCCAAATCAAAAGATTTGATCAGTTGTTTATAGTTTTCTTCTTTCTTGCTTGCAGCCCGCTTGTGCAGGTTTTTTACAGAAGAGTATGTCTTGAATAGAAAACGCTGATAATCATTTTTGATTCGTTCACTATGTTTGCGGTCTTCTTCTTCTGACTCTTTTATTTTTAGCGAATAATAATCTTTGACTTCCTTGATCTTTTTTCTGGTTTTGTCAGAACCATTATTCTTTAGCCATTCAAAAACAGGATCAGTTTCAACCTCTTCTTTGAATTGTTTTTCTTGCCTGATTCTGGAATCCAGACATGATTTATAAGTACGATCAAAAGAATACTTTTCCCGGATTGTTTCTCTTTTCAAATACTCCGGCAAATAATACTTTTCAATCATCTCCTCGATATGATCCGTATCTTCTTTACAAGCTTCTAATATTTCATACTGATCCGGTTCATAGAGATGCTTATAATAATCAAACAATTCTTCGAAATCATTGGTTTTTGTCCTGGCCATCAAAACGCCAAGATAGGCATCTTCATTGTCCGAATCATAACTTATTGCCTGTGTAAAACCATCATAGGCTTCTGCATATTTTCCTTTTACTAATGCCGATTTTGCCTCGTCATAAGTATTTTCAATGACTTTTCTTAATGTTTTATCTTTTTGTTGAGCCTTAAGATCCTCAATCTTTTTAAGACAAAGGTCAATGTATTTTTCGCCATCTCTATAATCTTTAAACTTTTCAAAAGCAAAAGACAATTCTCTCAATTCATCTTCATCTTCAGAGGAATCATATCTGACAATTAAATCTTTAAAATCTTCTTCTTTTTTCTCTTTTGCCTTCTTGTTTAATTCCTTTACATCTCCATAAGCCTTATAAAGAAAACGCTGATATTCGCCCTTGATCCTTTGAATATTATTCCTATCATTTTCTTCTGCTTCTTCAAACCTTCTATCATAAACCCTAATGATATCAGGAATCTCTTTGAACCCTTTTTCTTTCAGCCAGGAAAGATGTTCATCTGTTTCGATAAGTTTTAATATTTCTTCCTTCTGTTTCTTACGTGAAAAGACATTCGACTTGAATGTGAGCTCGTATTCATAAGCCTTCCGTATTTCTTCCTTTTCCAAATAATCAGGAATATAGAATTTATCACATATCTCTTCAATATGTTTTTCATCTTTATCACACGCAAGTTTCAGTTCGTATTCTTCGGCAGAATAAAAGTCTTGGTAATATTTTATCAATGCTTCTTCGTTATCAATCTTATTAGATGCTAGCAAAGATCCGATATGTGCATCTTTATCATTCGGATTGTTCTCTAAGATGTTTTTGTAAATATCAGAAGCCGCATAAAAATAATGGGAATCTAAAAACTCCAAAGCCTGTTTCTTTGATCCCCTTATTTCTTCGCTTGTAATATAATTCTTTTTTGTATCTGCCATCTGTTTAAAACATAACAAAAATTGTTATTTTCTCTATATTTAAGTATATCGTAATTATCCAAAAAAGTGATTGGCTCTATTTGAGAACGATCATTCTTATATAATTCTTTCATACCGATTTCGTATATGAAATAGATGATATTCAAAAAACTCAAAAACGCATAAAAAATGCCTAAAATCTTATTGTTTGACTATTATTCTGGCTAAAAAAATCATTAATAAGATTTAGATACTCCTTTATATCTATCCCTGATTTTCTGTTTCTGTTGTTGTTCACTTTGTTTCACATATTTATTTTCGTTTTCAATAGCGTGCTTTTGAAGCGACCACCAGGAAAAATTTTTTTTCCTACAGAAAACTATGATCTTATTCCATGATTTGAACGATACTTAACAAACGAATTATTCTATTATAGATCATTTCATGTTCATTCCGCGAGCACTAATCAATTTGGCAAAAGTCCAATGAAGATATGAAAAGCTTTGACGGACACTTTGAAGATATCATGGAAGCGGAGTGACTTTCCCGTTACAACAAGAAACTCAACAAATTAATCAAAAAGTGGCGTTAAATACCTATACACCGATTTTGACGAGGCTTTATATGAACGTGACGGCCTGTTACACACCATAGTTATTGAAACGCTTCAAAAACTCAGCTAGATCCTTGAAGAAAGAAAAATCCTGATCGCCAGAGCTAAGGATGCTGGCAATTACATCTGGCCAACGCTTTATGCGTATGTACAATAAAGAAGTTGCCTGCTTAAGATAGGTATTGGCCATGACGGACAGCTTCATTTTCTTCATATAGCCCGTGTTCTGCCAGCTTAGTATTCGGAATGACTGAAAGCTCGATTACCAGAAATAGTGGATCTCAAAATTGGAATGATTGACTCAGAAGGATTGAGGTTCTCGCTTAGCGAATCATCCTTATAATATATCGATATGCTTTATAACAAGGTAATAATAAATTTAATAACATTGGGCATAAGGAGGCAATCATATAAGCAACTTTAATTTTCGTTGAGCACGAAGATAACATAAAACCCGTGACACTTTCTGTTATTGTTTGTTTTAACTTTTTTTTCAATTCTTTCCCTTCTTTATTATGTATAAAAGAGCAATTTATATACCACGTAATCAAAATATTATTGTATTTGTTAACTGCGAGTTTCAGTTCCTCTTCCGAGTAAACATCTGGGAAATTTGATTCTATAAAGCATTTAAACCAATATGCGGCTAGAACGCCATCCTTTACATTTTCAACAGTATATGTATTGGTGATGCTGCCACTCCAAATTCGCTTAATATGGATTATGTCCGGGATGCTGTAGAGTTTATTGCATTTTTTTAGTATCTGCGCCATAGCGATTGTATCTTCATATACAT
>Ga0256405_10009840_pt1 | contig 12900 bp, 11 predicted proteins | sample RumenRJG_02DNA_FD_189096 | JGI IMG/M metagenome (GOLD analysis project Ga0256405, IMG submission 189096) | Bovine rumen microbial communities from Lethbridge, Alberta, Canada - RJG_02 | ecosystem: Host-associated > Mammals > Digestive system > Stomach > Rumen | place: Canada: Alberta...
AACTGCGTGCCTTTCTGGGCGTCGTATTTTTGATAATACTCCGCGATCATCTTGGCACAGTGACTCGCTTTGTTGTCGGGATGATCTTCGTAATTCGGGTCTATCATGCGCATGTCGAGTGCCATTTGGAGAATCCGCTGTAAATTGACCCCCTTGGTCCGGTCTTAATTGACCCCCCACCTTTCCTTCTTTCATCGAAAAACGTAAAGCAGGCTGAAGAGAGTAAAAACCTCTTCAGCCTGCTTTCTATTTGGGATTCTTACCACATGACTTGGGGGGTCACTTTCATCGGACAGAGGGGTCAGTTTGAAATCGGACTGAAGGGGTCACTTTGCGTCGGAATTTCCAACTGCTATTTGAATGGCTATGGAGTTACCAAGAACGAGTATACCGCGTTCCAGTGGTATAAAAAGGCTGCTGATCAAGAAAGCGGTCCGGGACTTTACCGTCTTGCCGGTTGCTATCTTGAAGGAACAGGAACAAACAAGGACAAGGCAAAGTTTATCGAATATCTTGAAAAAGCTGCCGCTGCTGACTACACAGATGCCAAAATGCGTCTCGGATATGAATACTGGCAGGGCGAGAATGTAACTGCTAACAATTCCAAGGCTGTTAAGTGGTTCAAAGAAGCGGCAGAAGAAGATGATGTATTCTCCCAGGCATTATTGGGATATGCCTATTATCGTGGCGAAGATTTTGTCCCGGAAAAAGACTATAATCAAGCTTTTACATATCTGGCACAGGCGGCTCGCAATAACGCTTTTGAACAGTTAGATGACTCCATGAAGGCCGATGTATATAGGTGTCTATCAGGTTGCTACAGGTATGGTCGTGGAGTTGAAGCAGATCAAAGCCTTGCTTCATACTACACTGAACAGGCCGCGAAGTATGGTAACTCTGATTCTCAGAGGGCGGCAGAGCTTATTAGGAATAGGGGGAATGCGCCACTGGGTCGCTCATCGTCATCTCGCCCTCAGTCATCTTCCTCCACAAGGAAGATAAATGTTCCGGCCAACCGTTTTGAAACAGATACTCATACATGGCAACTTGTGTCAATCGAAATCGGTGAAGATGCCACATACCTCAATAAAAGAGCTATTCCTAAGTCAACGGGAACATATGTTGCCAGTAATGCTGACGAGTTTATTGAAGACGCTGAAACCGGCAGGAAATACTACATAACAGCCAGTTCTGTTGGCGCAAAGATTGGCGACAAGAAAGCCTTGTATAACACAAATCCTTTCGACTTCAAGGAGACATACCCGGCTTTACCGTCCTCCGTTAGGGTGATTAACGTATCCTCAGGAAGTCAATATTACGTCAAAAATGTGAGGATACGCTAGAGTCCATCGCAGGGATTAGGTCGACCGACCAAAAGAATGTGAACAAGTGCACGTGTTCATCAGTAGAAGATTATGCCGTCCACTGCGAGGGCGGCATACTAACAAGTAAATCACTATAATATGAAGGTAATTCATTTTAATTGATTTCGGTTAGGGCGGATTGTCCTGACCGGAGTAAGCCTATTCTGACCTTCCCCGCTGGTAACAATCATCTGCGCGTTACTTGGTTGGGGGTTAACAAAGTTAGAAAGAAGATGAAAAGATCGGAGATAACTCCCCATCTCGGCGCCGGGGCCTTAGTGGTCCTGGCGCTTACTTTTGCGTCAACTCCAGATACATCTGAAAGAGGCTAGCGACAATCTCGTTTTCGGTAGCTTCCTTAGGGAAGCCGTAGGCCTCCAGGACGGCGGCATCGTTGGCTCGGTGGGCCTTACGGAGTTCAACCGGCATAGCCAGTTCATCATATAAATCTGCCAAACTGCTCTCTCGATATAATGCACGAGCATCGAGAATGCCTTGAGCGGCTAATTCAATCTTCTCCTTCTGCGCATCCGTTGGAACCGGCCAAGGGAAATTGTTGTACACGATGTCATTAGAGTAGCGGTAATCGCTCTTAAGACGTCCGCAAACAACTCTGGTCCAAGCCATATGAACACTTGATGTCAGAACACCGAAGTGGAACAACGTAGCGTCGGGTATGAACTGGATAGCATCACTCACGATGTTATCCGGGGAGAGGAAACCAATTGGAATATATTTCCGGCCCTCAGATGAGACACGGGGGATAAGAATGAAGTTCGTGTCGGGTTGACGGATTTGTTGGAATAAAGTTGGGAATTCGGCGCTTTTGACTGTGGCAGCCTTAGGGCTTGCCTCACGGAATGCCTGGACACCGGCAACTCTCTCTTTGATGACAGAACTGCTTCGTATGTCGGCCGGTGATGCGTTTTTCAGCCATAAGCAGTATCGTGGTTCGCCATTGATGAACTCACGGGCACCTATGAAGGGCTTAACATATTTGAAAGCGACAGGATCAGCCTTCTCAATTTCGTCTGCAACATCCTTATCGAAAATCAAGAAGCCTCCATCCGCAGCTTTATTCCCGTTTATCATCTCTTCGACACCCTCGCTGACGGGCTTGTTATTGCTTCCAATGAATACGTCGTCCGCGTCAATGAGATAACAGTTGATATTACGAGCCGTGATGGAGTTCTTTCCATCGAATATAATACGCGGCTTACTGTTGGGGTAAGAACTGAATCCGATAATCACACAATGGACGTGCGCCATATTCGTCGCCTCACTATCCCAGCGGAAGGTCCTATAAGCGAAATCAATATGAATGCCAAACATATCATAGAGATCCTTCCAGAGGCCTTCAACCTGCTCGCCCTGGGTGATTGAGTTGGTGGACACAAGAGCAACGCGAATCGGTCTGCCAGCAATCATCTGAGCCGCCTTGTAGTACCAGCCGGAAACGTAGTCAATTTTGCCGGCAAGACGGAAAGGCTTTCCCTTTGCATCCAGCAGTAAGCCCATCATGTCCTTCTTCTGCTCAGCTGTCTGCATGGAATAGCCGATGAAAGGAGGATTACCCATAATGTAGTCCAGTTTGTCTGCCGGCACTACCTCATTCCAGTCCATCTGGAGAGCATTTCCCTCGTGGATGTTAGTATAGGTTTTAAGCGGCAGTGGATCGAGGTTGAAGCCCACGATCTCGTCCGTGGCCTGCATCATCTGGCTCTCGGCAATCCAAAGGGCTGTCTGTGCTACGGAACAGGCAAAGTCATTGATTTCGATGCCGTAGAACTGATTGATAGATACCTTGATAGGGTCGGCCAGTTCGCCAATCACGCGGTTATCGCCATAGATAATGCGCAGGGCATCGTTCTCCAGGCGTCGGAGTGAAGTGTAGGATTCGGTTAGGAAGTTTCCGGATCCACAGGCCGGGTCAAAGAAAGTAAGACCAGCAATCTTGTTCTGGAAGGAGAATGCTTTCTCCCGCTTGGTCTTGGCCACGGTAATGGCCTTGATGTTGGACAGTTCCGCTTTGAGGTCATCCAGGAACAACGGGTCAATGACTTTGTGGATATTCTCAATGGAGGTGTAGTGCATACCTCCTGCACGGCGGGTCTCCGGGTTCAAGGTGGACTCAAACACGGCGCCGAAAATGGTAGGGCTGATTAGGCTCCAGTCGAAATCGTCTGATGCCCGCTGGAGAATCAACGCCCGGATTTCCTCATTGATGCGGGGGATCTCGATGTCTCCGGCAAACATACCGCCATTGACATAAGGGAAAGCCAGAAGGCCCTCATCCTCATACGGGTCGCGGTCCTCGACCTTCGTGTCCAGCATCCGGAAGAGCTTGATCAGTTTTTCCCGGAAGTCAGCTGCCGGGAACTGGGACATGTAATCGTGAAACATGTTCTTGCTCCCGAATATGCCGGCATCTTCCGCATAGAGGCAGAAGACCAGGCGCACACAGAGTTTATTGAGGCTCTTCTGGGATTCGAGGTTGGAAGGGTCGCGGTACTGAGCCAGCAGCTTGTCATAGAGGACTCCGACGATCTCACCGGCCTGGATGCTGACTTCCAGCTCCTTCTTGATGTGGGCGTTGGTGTCATCGACCAGGAAGGAAAGCCGGTGATACTCCTTCTCCAAATCCGCCAGCTGGATAACCTCCGGAGCATCGTTGGGGCGCTCCATATCATAGACTTGGAAAGACCGGAAGTTAGAGGTGACAATCCAGCGGGGATACTGGGAACCAGGCAGACCAGCCGCATAGCGGCGGGCTTGCTGGTAGGGAGTAAGCTCGGAACCGTCTGACTGACGGGACTTGGCGTTCAAATCCACGTGTGAGCCTTTCTGCTCGATGAGGACCTTCGTGGACGGGATATAGGCGTCAATGAAGTCGGATCCCTTCTCCTTCGTGATCGTCTTTACAGGAAGCTCGAAGGCCATCATGGCCATCGGGTTGGTCACACCGAAAACGTCCTGCAGAAGGGACAGCCAGAAACGCTGGGTTTCACCCTTTTCGTAGCCTTTTCCGGTCCATTCCTTCACGAATTCTTTGACGGCCTTGCGCCTTGCTGCATTGTCACTCATAGGGGCTTTACCTTGGTCAATCACACAAAGTTACTTCTTTTTGCGGATAATCCTGCGTGAAAATGAAGAAACGGAGCCTCATGCACGAGACTCCGTTGATAATGTGATCGGTACCTTCCGGCTCGACAATCCCGTTAAGCATTTCATGTCAGTCGCCGGTTGGATGGCATTTGGAGCCGGATGGCATTCGCGCCACTCTCAAACTCCCGGATGCGCCCGGCGGCAGCATTTAGGAAGATTCCCAATCACCGGGGCCGTCAAATTCCCTTGCCGGACCCCTACATCTTATCCTGCTCTTCAGGAGTAAGATGAACTGCGGGCATTCCCGCTTTCAAACGTTCATATTGCAAATATGGCCATTTATAAGGGATTATCTGCGCTGCACGTAGAGGACAATTACTATAGTCACGAAAGCAACGACCCAGATCCCCAGGCCAATCAGAGCCCCCTGTATCCACTCCCAGGATCGTTTGGAGAGCCAGATTCCCTCACCGTATCTCTTCACCCGGTCCATTTCATCAACATGCTTGTCAAACGCTTTCTTCAAGGTTTGAACCCACTGCTTGAAAGCCATCATCTGGACCACGATGAATCCGGCCATGATAGCCTTTTCCTCTTCAAGGTGAGCCGTCAGGCGCGTCTTCTCACCTACAAGGAACCCATCGTACAAAGTTTGTATTTGCTGGATGGCGTTGTCGCTGAGTTGGGCAGTGAATTTCAGCCTCGCATCCTTCGGCGCGTTCTCCACCAGTGAGTCAAGGGCGGGCTGGATCTTGTCAGCGCTTTTGGTCAAGGATGTCGTGGCTGTTTCTATTTTCAGGGCCACTGCCTCCCAGCCCTTGATGGCTTGCTCGGCTCGATTGAGGGTACCATTCACGCTCTCCAGGTACTGGTCCAGCTGCTCCTTCTTCTGCTGCAATTCTTCCGTCTTGCTGATGTTTTCCAGCTCGATATCGATATCATCGAGGCCGGAGGATTTGGGATGTGTGTTGTTGCTCATGTGCGTGTCGTTTTAATGGTTTATCGATGCCATCCTCTTCTGGGAGGACGGACGTGCAGCTGCTGGGCCCGCTCCAGGCAGCGCTTGGCGAAGGCCATGTCGTTCTCGTCGGGCTTCTTCTTGCCCCAGTCGTCGGTAGCGGAGCTGCCCGCACCGCCGCAGTTGTCGGCGATGGTCGTGGCGCCGTCGACGTATCCGGCGAACAGGAGCACGGCAGTCTTGAAGATGTGCTCCGGTCCCGAATTGGCCGCATTATCCGGAACGGAAGCGTTCTGCTGGAAGAACTTGTACACCGTTTCGGGAATCTCGACGGGGTATTCCCTGTACCCGACAGTGATCGTCTGCCGGACCTTGGCCGGGGGAACCGGCTTGACGGGCTTCTTCTCTTCCGGTTTCGGCTGCGGATGTTTCTTCGTCTTGGGTGCGACAGGCAGGGGCGTCTCGGCCTGGCGGACCGGCTGCCACTTGAACTCCATCTCCGGGTGCAGTTCCTTCCAGGTATCCTGGATCCGGGAAGGGGTGAGGTTCCTGTTCTTGCCGAGGATGGAGGACTTGAACCGGGAGTGGCCCCACAGGAGGGTGTAGCCGGTAATCTTGTCGTCGCTGTCGCGCCGGTATTCGATGCCGTAGCCGTGAGCCTTAAGATAGGCTTCATACGCCTCCCAGCTGAAGGATTCCATATCTTCCAGCGCGGACTTGCAGTCGAATGACAGGATCTTGATGTGACCTTCCCGGACCTCTTGGGGCTGCTCCCACCTCCTTTCCTCGGAGACCCTGAACGCGGCGATCATGGCCCGCTCGTGGATGCAGTGGTCATCATTGACATTCCCGTCCAGATCGACCCTGCTGGCGACGATATGGAGGTGCTTGATGCCGCTGGCGCTGTCCTCGTGGAGCATCATGAAATACTGGCTGTTCTTGAGGTTCGTGGATTTCGCGCTTTCCCTCTGGGCCATCCTGGAGAGATCCACTGAGTCAAAGGCCTTGATGAAGTCGTCGGCGAGCTTGACCCAGTCATCCATCGTCCACCCAGCCGACTGCGCTTCGCTGGGGGAGACCTCGATCCGGATGGCGGTGTTCTTCAAGGGACGGTGGGCGTTCAGCTTTCCCCGGAATTTGAGCTGGGTAGCCTCCATCAACTTCCACATGGTCGTGGGGTCCAGGTCCTTCGGGATCTTGTTCAGCTTTACGAGCTTGGCCTTCCACTTGTTGACTGAGTACCGTCCCATGTTTCCCCCATGCGATATCGCTCTTGCTTTGGCTATCATATCAGGTGCGTAATTCGGTTATAGTTTCATCTTCTTCAACAGGTTGTCCCAGTATTTCAGGACCGTCGTGACGGCCCGGACCCACCGCTTCATGAAAGCCACGTCTTCGAAGATCTTCAGCTTCTCTTCCTTGGACTTTCCCCGGAGCGCGTTCCTGATGCCGACGAAATGCTGCCTCATCTCCTGGAGGCTCATATAGGCGTCAATTTCCCTGTCCGTAAGATGTTTCCTGGGATTGTGGCCCAGGGCGCATCTACGCATATAGTCACTGACCGTAAGGCCGCATTCCCCGGCCTTGCGACGGATGATTTCACTCTCTTCCCGAGTGACCCGCGTATCCAGGTGCATGGTGCGGCTGGGGCGGGATTTGGTCACTTTCTTTTTCATCGCTGACAAACTTTGTTGGTCAGCCCCGAATGCGAGCCTGGGAGCATGCAAGCCGCCATTGGAGGACGGCAAGCGAATGCTTGACCGTACGACATTGGCATTTCTCGCTATGGCGGTGTCGCGATTGGATCGCGGCACCTTACCGGCTGCTATAGCCGGAACTTCCCGGAACGGGCTTCAAGGCTTGCCCTGGTTTAACGTACAGCCGGAGGTGGGACCAGCCCTGGACGGACGGAGGGATCCATGCGGACTCTCTCATCCTATCTTCACTCTCCCTTACTTCAAGAGCCTGATGCCTTAGCAGCAGGATTGTCTTCCGGTCAGGGACGGATTCTCCACAGATGGGGAAATCCGCTTCCCAGGGAGGAAGTAAGGGAAGGGAAGAACAGGGGCGGGCCGACGCCCGGCGATCACTGATTGCCCTTCTTCATCTGCTTCTCATAGAACTTGTTGTAGACGGTACGGTTCTCGAATCGCCAGAACTTGATGCAGAAAACGGTGTGGACGCTCGTCCGGTTGTTCTGGACGGTTGAGATAAGCCCCAGCTGGTTCATCTGGTCCAGGAGCCTGGAAACCGTCTTCCGGTCGCATTTCCACAGGTGGGAAAGTTCCACCTCGGACGCTACTAACTGACCGGCCTTAAGAGGGGTTGAGAACCCCTTCATGGTGTATTCCTCGTCGGCGGTTTTGACGAGATCCAGCAGGGACACGAGGGCCTGCATCCGGTTGACGCCGTACTTGCTGGCGGCGAGGTAGTCTGCCTGACTCTTGTTCAGGACAAGTTGGTAGGAAATAAGCTGTTCCATCATTGAATAGGTGTTGTGCGGTAGGGGACTGTCCCAGCCGCGGGTTAATCTTTCTTGTTCTTCATGCTCAGTCTCTGCATGTGAAGCCGGGCTTCCTCTTCGATCTCTTCCGTGGAGAACACGCGGTTCCTGCGGATCCAGGAAAGGATGTCGTCCTTCTCGAAGAAGATCAGCTTCCCGTTCGGGCGGTAGAAGGGGATGGTCTGGTTGGAGGTCATCTTGTAGAGTGAACTCCGGGCGATCCCCATATACTGGGCCGCTTCCTGGAGGGTCAGGACCTCCTTGCCGGAATCGAACTTGTCTTCAAGGTTCCTGACTCTCTTTTCAAGCTCGGCAACATACTTGGCCAGTTCGCTGTCCATCTGGACGGAATTCAGTTGGGTCATAGGTGAATGGGATTAGTCGGTTCTGGAATTCAGTTCAAGGAGTTTCTTCCGGGCCGCTTCCTGCAACTCGGCTTCGGACATGACGCGGTTGCTGCGGATCCAGTCGAGCAGGACGCTCTTCTCGAAATAGATCAGCTTGCCCGCAGGCTTGTAGAACGGAATCCGGTTCTCGTGGGTCATCTTATAGAGCGTGCTCTTGGCGATGCCCAGGAAACTGGCGGCTTCCTCCAGGTTCAGAACCTCCTTAGCGGAGTAGCAGAGGTTCTCCAGTGTGCGGACCCTCGACTGGAGGTCCGTGAACTTACGGTCGCCGTCCTGGACGGCTAGACTTTTCTTGCTTTCGTTCGCTTCTGTCATATGCACAATCTTTTAGAGTTATCGTTTCGCATTGCTGCCGCAAAGATATATAATTATTCTTTAAATAAACAAGCGTATATTGTTGTATTACAGCGTGTTAGAGAGGTCGGAAACACCTGTTTTGCCGACAATCCGGCGGAGTCGGCATGGCAAATCCGATTGCTCCCTAACGGCAAAATGGATGTCCAATGGAGCACCCGGAAACGTGGCATCCGGAGAGACCATCCCGGAGGATAGTACGGTGAGATTGAAGAAGTGACAGAGATACCTGTTGTACAATCCCGGTAGATGGATGGTGGCAAAACGGACGGCAAAAGAAGCGGGGCCGTCTTGTACAATCCGCGACCGGAAGGATGGCAACACGGGAAGAGGGTTTGCCATCAAAAAATAGTTTGAAAAATTTTCAACTTTTTTCGCCCGGAGTATCAGAGTACCCGATTTGGAGTATCTTTCGCGGTATTCTGACCCTGGAGATCGTTGGTTTTTCGGGCTGGAAGACAGTAGATTCCCGCCTGGATTCTTGGTCAAGACGGGACAATTTTGTAACTTTGTGGGTGTAGGATGCAGAGGTAATCTGAACAGGGCATCCGGACATGCAGCTCTTTGAATCGATAAATCTGGTTTTTGTCCCGTTTTTGTCCCGTCAGTTTTCGGGAAAGCGGAGCAAATCGCTGCAAGTAATTGATTTACACTTGGTTCAAGACAATCCAACAATACAAGTAAGAGGAACCACCAGAACGGGCCCTGCGACCCGGTGAAGGTCGCATCCGTGAGGAACTGGTTCGTCTGGAAGATGACCTCGTCGATCTCTTCCTCCAGGAGGTTCACCCCGAGGTCCGATACGATGTCTGCCATGGCTTAAGGATTGGTTTGGTTAGACGTCTCCTTCCACCGTCCGCGGGCCTCGGCGGCAATCTCCGCGTTGCGGTTCGGCCGCTCGAGCGTGGCTTCGAGGTGGTCCTTCGTTCTCTCGCGGGAATCAACGGTGACGATGTACGCGATGAGCGTGTTGTTCCTGTCCGTGATGTCCCGGTAGATGGCCAGGTACTCCTTCTTCCGATCGGCATTCGGCATGTAGGAGTTCCGGACGGCACTGATGGCCGTCTGGAAGAGATGGTAGCGCTCCTGCCAGAGGGTGAGGTCACCGGCGTTGCCGCCGACCTCCGTGAGCCGCGCGATGTTGCGGTTGAAGGCCTCCAGGCGGGACTGGATCTTCGGCCCCTCGGCCTGCCAGGCAAGGTCCACCTGGCGGTCAGCCATGTTCAGGGCCTCGACCTCCGCACGCTTGGTAAGCGAGGTGTCGATCGTCTCGGAGATGCCCACCTGGACCGTGCCGTGCGCGGCAGCCTCGCTGCGGTAGCGGAGCTTGTTCGTCTCCGCCGCGTCCTGGTAGTATTTGTTGTGCACGAGGCTGTAGTAGGCCCTCGGGGTGAGGGACCCGACGCCGGTCTCCATGACCGTGACCTGGTACATCTTGGTCTCGTCATGGTTGTAGGTCACGTACTGCGCCCTCGCGTTGAGCAAGGGGAGCAGGACGGCAAGTATGATGAGTAAGCTTCGTTTCATTGTCATTTCCGTTTTAGTAGTCCAGGCGTCCGGCGACCCGCCATCTGCCGAAGGCATCTTCGACGATCTCCGGGATGGTCTTCGCCTGGTAGACCTGCGCCTTCCAGTAGCCGATCCGAACCTGGATATATCTCCACGTCTCGAAATAGGCCCTGTTCAGGTGCATCCGTATGTTGTCCAGCGACCGGTTGATGGACTCGATGATCAGCAGCAGGTCGGACGCGCTGCAAGCGGCCGCCCCGGTCGCGTAGAGAACCAGGTCGCTGAAGGACCGGTAGATGCCCTGTCCCTCCTCGGCGAGTCGCTCCAGGAGGCTGCGGTTCACCGTGATGATGAGTTGGTCCGTGCTGACGATGTCGCCCTGGCTGAGACACTTGTCCCAGAAGGCCGTCAGCATCACCTTGTAGTCTTCGATACGCTGCTTGAACGTCTCGTAGGTGTCGTAGGTATTCAGCGACGTGCGCAGTGTCTGGTACATCAGGTCTATCACGTCGAAGGCCCGGGTGTACTTGTCCAGCTCGACGTTGATCTCCTTGTAGGTGACGTTCGCGTCCCGGCTGTAGCCGTGCAGCAGGGTGTTCGCCTGCTCGAGGGTCGCCCGGGCCAGCAGGAGGCTCCGCTGGTCCTTGTGGTCGGCGATGTACGCCTCGATGGACGGCACGTCGAAGCTCCACTGCGCCAGCGCGTGCATGGGCAGCAGAAGCATCAGGGAGAGTATGGTCAGGATCCGTCTCATGGCTCGTCAGTCTCTTCATCGTCTTCGTCACGCAGGTAGGCGTTTTTGATCCAGCGCTTCCTGCATTCTTCCACGATGGTCATCCGGCGTCCCTCGTCGGCATTGACGTAGGGCGCGATGTCCTTCAGCACGTCGATGATGCCGTAGCGGTAGGACATCATCTTCTCCAGCGACACGAGGTCGGCGTAGATCTTCGTGAGGCGCGTATCGACCTCCCGGGCTATCTCCAGCCGGTCGCTGGACCACAGAAGGTGCCACTTGTCCTCGGTCTGGTCCTCCTGGATGGGGTCGCTGCGCATGTACTCCACGGAGACGGTGCAGTTGGGGTTCTCCCGGGCAACCTCCGCGATCTTCGCATTGACGATGTCGGCCTTCTCGGAGTCGCTCATCTCCGGGTCTAGCTTCACGACGGCCGCGACATGTGTGTCGGAATACTCGGCCGAGAGCGACCAGTCGATCTGCACGATGGCCCGGAGGATCTTGATGCCGAGGAAATACCTCGGCTTGCGGGCTATCGAGAGCTTCGCCTTGAAGGTGACCTGTCCCCGGAGGCTGGACATCTTGGCCTTGCGGGTGAAGGTGTACCCGCTCCAGGAACCCTCTCCCTGCCAGACGAGGCCGAAGGCCTCCTGCAGTTCGGCCATGATAGCCGGGATGCGGTGGTAGTCGTCCGTTGACACCTCCTCGCCGCTGTACGCGTCGTCCAGGGCAGTCTCGATGTCCTTGAGACGCTCCTGCGCGGCACGCAGCTGCGCCTGGAGCTCCTCGATCCTGTCTTTGTTGGCGTTGTACTCCTGACGGAGCACGGCGGCATCCTCGATGCTCGCCTCGCTGATCTGCCGGAGCAGTTCCGCATTCCGCTGCTGGAGGGCGAGGATCTGGGAAGTGAGGTTGTCTATCTGCGCCTGGGCATCCGCCTTCATGGACTCCAGCTCCGACGTGTCCGTGGAGCCGTCCGTGACGGAAGTGCGCATGGAGCACTCCTTCGTGTGTGCGGAGAGCGTGGCGCCGCAGGTGCCGCACTTGTATCGGGTCGATCCCTCGGACAGCGTCGCGCCACCCGAGCAGGTGACGCTGATGGCGGCGGCCTCGACCCCATGGATCCGCTGCATGTCCGTGGTCTGGTAGTAGTTTTTCGCGTCGCTCTCCAGCGTGTAGTACGCGCCTTCCTCGTTGTCATTGAAGGAGGAGAGCCTGACGTTCATCCGGGCCATGAAGGTCGCAAGGTCCATCGAGTAGGAGTCGAAGACCTCCTCGTAGACGATCCCGGAAGAGCCCTTGATGTACCACCGCTGCCGGTAGTACTGGCCCACGAGCTCGCGGGCGTAGTCGTCCGCCCACTCGGTGATGTTGTAACCGCTGACGTCGAAGAGGTCCGCGACGGCTGCGTCACCGCCCAGGAGGGCGTAGAGCGTACCTCCGGCGTCGTTCTTGAGACTCTCGAAGAGATTCTGGTAATTCTCCACGATGTCGAACGCTGCGCCGATCCTTCCCTCGAAGAGCTCGTTGAAATTGCTCGTCTGGAGAAGGGCCTCCCCGAGATTGCCGACACCGGCGGATAGGATGGCCGTTCCTTTGCGGTAGAGCTGGTCCAGGTCCTCCTTCAGGTCTTCCTTCGTGAGGTCGCTCCCGATATCGGCGAAGCCGTCGAGGACGGCCTTGAAGTCAATGCCTCCGATGGCGGAAAGGCGGAAGACCTCCGCGATCTCCTCCTTGATCTGTAGGAAGACGACGTCGCCGAAGGACAGCGTGCTGTTGGTCACCACGGACTCGAACTGCATGCACAGGGCCTTCGTCTCGTCGCAGACCTTCACCAGGTACGAGCCCCAGTAGAGGGCGTTGTGAGGGCTACGGAGCATCAACCCCGCGACGGTCCACACCTTCGGCATGATACGCGCCGCGACCATGTTGTAGATCCTCCGGTAGTACCAGTTCTCCGTCGCGCT
>Ga0256405_10009841_pt1 | contig 12899 bp, 9 predicted proteins | sample RumenRJG_02DNA_FD_189096 | JGI IMG/M metagenome (GOLD analysis project Ga0256405, IMG submission 189096) | Bovine rumen microbial communities from Lethbridge, Alberta, Canada - RJG_02 | ecosystem: Host-associated > Mammals > Digestive system > Stomach > Rumen | place: Canada: Alberta | collected...
ATCTGCCACAGCGACCATGTGATCTTAACGGGTACCATCGTGTTCCACTACTTTGCCGGTTACGGCGGAGGCCGTAAGGCCGTGCTGCCGGGCTGCGCCGCGACAGAGACCATCCGCCATAACCACAGCTTTATGCTGGATCCGGCTTCCGGTTTAGGTGCCATGGAAGGGAACCCGGTCTACGACGACCAGATGGAAGGGGTGGCCCTGTGGGCCGACGCCATGAAGAAACGGGGCAGCAGCGTGTTCCTGTTCAACGCCATTCTGGATGCGGAACACCGGTTCCTGCGGATGTTCGCCGGGGATTACATCGCAGCCCATAAAGAAGCCTGCAAGTTCGTGGACCAGGTCTACGGGGTAAAGATCCCCCAAAAGGCCGACGTGGTCATCGTATCCTGCGGCGGGTACCCGAAGGACATCAACGTATACCAGATGCAGAAGACCATGGACAACGCCGTGCTGGCCTGCCGTGAAGGAGGCGCAGTGATCCTGCTGGCAGAATGCGAAGAAGGCAGCGGCAGCGCCGTGCTGGAAGAGACATGCAAACGGCTGGGCAGCATCGACGCTATTGAAAAAGAGATCAAAGACCGGTTCGTCATCGGGGCCAACAAGGCTTACGCAGTGACCCGCCTGTTCCGGAAAGCCCACTTTATTTTAGTAACGGGGCTGGACCGGCAGATGGCCAAAGACATGCTCTTTGATGGGGCCGTGGATACGGTGGAAGAAGCACTGGCGGAAGCGGAAAAATATGTTGGCAAGGACTACAGCGTGATCCTGATGCCTACCGGAAGTTTAACGGTTCCGCTGGTGGAAGGATAAAGACTTAATAAAACAATAATATAATTATAGTAAAGTAAATAATAAACGCCGGATAAATTCTTCAGGAGAAAACCTGGAGGATTTGTTCCGGCGTTTTTTGTTTTTCAGGCTGTTGCGTATTGTTTCAGAAAACCGCTGATTCCATAAGATTGTTGCGTAAATATTTTAAAGAAAACCGGATTCAATGGTTTATTACTGCGTTGTCATTCATCGTCCACATCTTCTGCCAGGCTGTTCTGTCCAAGGCGGGTAGTCAGCATTTCCCGGGTGTATTTGTACCGTGGGCTGGCCAGACTGTTGGTCTCGTCATAGTGATTGGATTTAATATTCAGAATGCCTGCCACCATTTCGTAGATCAAATCGTTGGTAAAATAGCTTTCTGCGTGGCTCTGCAACGCTGCGACGGTTTCCGGGTATAACTTCCGGTATTCCGGGGACAGGTACAACAGCATGGGGATCCGCAGGCTGATAAAATCCGAAAGCTCCGGATGGCGCTTGCGAATAGGGTTCAGGCCGTGGTCGGAAAAATACAGCATGGCCTGCAGGTTCAGGTTCTGTACCCCGTAGGCATGGACATCCTGGAGGAATTTATCCGTATAGGCCAGAGAATTGTCGTACTCGTCCATCCGGTCTTTTTCTTCCGGGTCCTTCCAGCGGGTGAATTCCGGGGGATAACGGTTGATAAAATTGTCGTGGCTGCCCATGATGTGCAGTACAATAAAATTATTTTTGTCAGGGTCCACCTGTTTCAGATAGGGAAGCAGGTCTCCGTCATATTTTTTTTCTGTGGTACCGATCAGGGTATCCTCCAGCCAGTAGCTGTGGTCGGCTGTCTTTGCCACCAGGGTGATGGGGGTATCTGCCGTGTCGATGGTTCCCTGTCCGCTGATCCACCAGGTTTCGTAGCCTGCCTTCCTGGCTAAATCAATAACGGTAAGGGAATCGTGAAATTCCTTGTCATTATACTGGTTCTTTTCTGTCAGGGCCCGTTCCAGAGAAGGCACAGTCTGCCCCCAGCTGGCATAGGCGTGCCGGTACAGAATAAAATCCTTATCCGCTGCCCGTGTACGCATCCAAGGGGAATTATCCCGCTTCGTTTCCCGGTAGGCGCTCATAAAATAGCGGGACGCCGACTCCCCGATGACCATAATTACCGTGTGGGGCTTTTCCGGCCGAAGGGCGGGAGGGGTAACCTGCAGGTCCGTAAGGCTTTTGCCGTGGAGCTCATTGAACAGAGAAGCGTTATGCAGATAATCTTTTGCACTAGCCAGGGCGTCCAGGGCCCCGGTTTTAGGAAAGGTCACGCAGGTATAGGGAGCGGTCAGCACAAAAAGCAATACGGCCGTTCCGATCTTCTTCCCGGGCAGAACGGAAGCCCCCGGTTTCCAGAAATTTCCCTTAACCAGCAGGCACAGCAGCAAACAGAACAGGAGTATCACAGCAAGGATACCGGCAACCCCCATGTTCTGCATCACATATTCCCGGGCCTCGGACCCGTTGGTCTGGAGCATGGCCAGACAGGCTGCCGGGGAAACGGGGGTCCCGTAGCTGATAAAATACAGTATCTGAGTAACAGGCAACACCAGCAGCAGGGCCTGCAACAATCCTATGATATACGAAACCGGGCGGGCATTCTTTACAAAGCGTAAAAGCAGCAGATGCAGGCACACCATAAAGCAGAACAGATACGCCCCTTCCGCAATATCATAATGGTTATCGATGAAGTTTGTGTTTAAATGGAAGGCAATCCAATAGCTAAGGGGATAGGTCAAAATCCAGGCCAGGGATACAAGGCCGTGGGGCCACAGCCTGAATACAGGCAGCCCCGCCCGCTGCCACAGCTTTACGGAAAAGGCCATGGACAGGGCACAGGGAATGTACCGGCGCAGCTGCAGATAGATGGTTTTATCGGGAATCCCCACGCTCATACAGAGATAGAAACCGTACAGAAAAATAAAAAAGGCCAGGGCAAGGCACAGGGTGGGAAGGAAAGAACGAATTTTTGAGAACATAAAAAGAAAACTCCTTTAAACGATTGGCAGCTACACTGCTTTATTGGGCAGCAGCTTATACTACTCCAGCTTTCTTTTATTTAATTGCACAAACCACTTGTGGTAATACCATACGAAATATACCAGCAGAAAATAAATATCAACCTCGGTACATTCTTCCAGGGCAATGGCAGCGGCGTTGCCAATAAGCTTCTTCAGAATGCCCCCGTCACCCAGCAGGGAAATAAGTGCGCAAAGGCACAGCACGGCAAAGGGAAGTTTTGGAAAAGGAAGTGTCTTCCAGACTGGTTTCCGGGGGAACCAGCGGTAAAATCCGTACAGGATCATTACCCCGAGAACAGCAACAAAAGGTTTCACAAACTTATAATAGGCCAATTGAGACTGGTCGGTAAATTCCGGGCCGAAGCGTCCTATCTCCGTAAGGAAGAAGACACGCCCCCAACTGAGCTCACGACCCAACAGCAGCAAAAAGATCAGGACCCCCAGGATCCAAACGCCGGGGGAAACGGAAAGAAATTTGTTTCCGACTGCAGTTGCCGGTGAATCTTCGTCGGAAGAAACAATAGAAGAAGAACCGGCAGCCAGCGTTTGCGGAAACGTTCTTTTTTTATCTTTAAAATAATAATACAGGCATAAGAAGAAGCCTTCCAGCAATATGACATTCTGGAGCATTTCCACGGGCCCATTTTCCCAGGTGATCCACCAGGGCAGGCGGAAGGAGGCCCCGAAAGCAAGAATGAAAAATACCAGGGCAGCCATACCTACCTTACGGGACAGGGTCTGCAATATCTGTTTCTGTTTTTCCAATAATGACAAAGCTTTCATCGTAATTCCCTTCATAAATTGCATTAATATTTAACCACATTTCCGAAAATTATTCAATCGCCAGTTATATACCAGTTATATATTGGAAAGATATTACAGGAAATGCAGCAGGGAATGGTGTAAACAGTAGATTTTTAAGGTGATATGCGATATAATATTATGACTACTTATTGATATTTGAAAAGGTGTATGTATGCCTAAAACTCTCACAGAGAAGACGCTGGTAAAACTGCTGGCGATCTTCCTTACCCTTACCATATGCACGACCCGCATCTCCATGGCGGCGGGGCAGATATTCCAGGGCCTGGCCCTTCTGATGGGTATCCTGCTGTTTTTCCGTCAGGGACGGCGATTGCACATGGAGAGGGAAAGCAAAAAATATTACCTTGCGGCTCTGGCTTTTTTTGCCACTACCCTTATTTCTGCCATCGGGGCGGTGAACCCGGGGGCTGTGGTAAAAGAATTCTTCAACATGTGGATCTGGCGGTCGGTGATTTTTGTGCTTATCGCCGCCTTTATCCGCCGCCGGGACTACTTGGTGAACATGCTGGCAGCCTATTTTGCGGTGATGGGGCTGGAGGGACTTGCCGCCGCGGGGGAAGCCATCTTTGTCGGGGGAAGGGGCTGGGGCTTCGGGCCCCGCACCACCAACTCCCTGGCCCTGTGCGGCATGATGTGCCTGACTTTTCCCACTGCCTGCATCATTTTGTATGACAAAGGCTTTGAAACAAAGCTGAAGAAGGCGGCGGCCTTCTGTACCGGCGGTATCCTGGCAGGCCAGCTGGGAGCCCAGAGCCGGGCGGCCTGGCTGACCGGTATCGTAAGCGCCCCCATGGCCTTTGCCCCCTACGCGAAAAAAAGCCTGAAATACCTGACGGTGGTGCTGTCCATCGTCGCACTGGTAATCGGCATCTTTGCAGTTCGGCCCCACTACATGAAACGACTTATGTCCTCTTCCAACATGACCACCGACTGGTCCAACACCCACCGGCTGTGGCTGTGGGAATCCTGCGTCAACATGTTTAAGGACCACCCGGTGAACGGTATCGGCCTGGGAAATTTCCAGATGTTTTACCGGGACAAAGGCTACTGGATGCATAACGGCAAAGGGGAACCAACCCCGGCAGAACTGCGTCAGAAAGCGGCGGCTGCCCAGAAAGGTATGACAAAGCAGGCGCCGGCGCAACAAAAGGCGGCAGCGCAGAAACAGGCAACTGTAAAAAAGGCAGCGCCTGCGCAGAAGCAGCCGGTGAAAACGAACGTGCCGCAGCAGAAGGCTGCCGCGCAAAATAATGCTGTAAAGAAACCGGCGCCTGCAAAACAAAATGCAATTCAAAAGTCTGCACAGCAAAAAACTGTGCAGCAGAAACCGGCAGTCAAAAAGCCTGTACAACAAAAACCGACCGCCCAAAAACCGGCGGCGAAACCGAACGCCCCCCAAAAGCGGGTGTTTGTGGCAGGCCACGCCCACAACAGCTACTTCCAGCTGCTGGCGGAAACCGGCGTCATCGGGTTTGCCGGCCTGGTATTGTTTGTGCTTTACTACCTTGGCAACAGCCTGCGGAACTGGTTCAGGGAAAAACAGCCTTATGATCTGATGTTCTTTACCTCGTTCCTGTCCTTCTTCGTACTGTTTGCCCAGGTGGAGCATATCGTAGATAATTCGGCTGCTGTGCGCATGATGTGGTTCCTGCTGGCCATACTGCTGCAGATGAAAGCCTTAAAGCAAAACGGTAATTGATTTCAGTGTTGTATCGCAAAGCAGTATTTAAACCGTTTTTTCGCGGAAATATTTATATCAGACTGAACATATTGAATACCGCTCAGTACTCTCACATTACACTGGACGGGAGGTTGACAGCCATGGGAATCAGACGTGCGAAAGCACAGAAAATTCCTTTTAAAGAAAAATACGGATATGTTATTCTGCCCATTCTTCTGGCAGTTCTGGATTACTGCGCGGTTTTATGTGCCGAGCAGCTTTCTTTTACGTTGCGGAACCTGCTGATCACAAACCACGGGGTGCTACGGGTTTCCTGGCTCCATTTCTACGTAATCTGCCCGGTAATTTATCTGATTTTCCTGAACATAGAGCAGACCTATACCCGGCAGATGCAGTTCTGGCGTATCATTGCCAATATCTTCAAGGCAATTCTGTATTCCGTGGCAACGGGCGTTTTCATTATGTACGTGGTACAGATCGCGGATACGACTTCCCGCCTTTACACAACCCTTTTAGCCATATTTTCCTTCTTTTTCATCGTTCTGTTTCGGTATATTGCAAAAAAAAGTTTGATGGAACGGATTGGCATTTTGGGAGAACCGCTTCTTTTGATGGGGGCCGGGAAAACGGCGGAGATCATACTGGAACACCTGCAGGAAGACATCGGCATGTCCTACCGGTTCATCGGGTATCTGGAAGACCATGAACCAAACCGTTCGGTGGCGGAAGCCCTGCCCTGGCTGGGGAAATTCGCAGATGCGGAAGCTGTGATAAGGAAAACCGGGGTGCAAAAGGTGATGGTGGCGGCGCCGGGGTTAAGCCAGGAGCAGATCCAGGATGTGATCTACGACCTGCAGCCTCTGGTCAAGACGATCAGCTTTATTCCCGACATGGGAACCCTGCCCCTTAACACCATGGATATTGAAAGCCTCATTGACGGGCACCTGGTGATGTTTCGTATGCGGAACAACTTAACCAACCGGGCCAACCGGTTTATTAAATTCGTGTTTGACTGGGTGGGCACCCTGGCAGGCGGCATCTTGATTTCTCCTATCCTGCTGATTATAGCCCTGTGGATTCGCCGCGATTCCCCGGGCCCCATTATCTTCAGCCAGAAGCGGGTAGGTCAGAACGGAAAAATGTTTAACTGTTACAAATTCCGTACCATGTACAAAGACGCAGAAGAGCAGCTCCACGATATACTGGAAATGGACGAAGGGTTGCGGAAGGAATGGGAAGCCAACTTTAAACTGAAGAACGACCCCCGGGTGACCCGGAGCGGGGACTTTCTGCGGCGTACCAGCTTAGACGAGCTGCCCCAGATCTTCAATGTGCTGAAAGGGGAAATGAGCCTGGTAGGGCCCCGGCCTATTGTACGGAAAGAAATTCCTTATTACGGGAAATATATTGACGATTATTATATGGTTCGCCCGGGCATAACAGGTATGTGGCAGACCAGCGGCCGAAGCGATACGGATTATAAAGAACGGGTGCAGATGGACAGTTGGTATGTGCGGAACTGGAATTTCTGGTTCGATATCGTACTGTTGTGGCGCACGATGAAGGTTGTTATACAACAAAAAGGCGCATACTGACATATTACAAATTTATACAATCTATAGAACGAAATAGAAAAGGTTATGGAATTTTTTGCAGCAAAAAACTTAGAAAGAGAGAAATTTTTTAATGCCCAAAGTTTCAATTGTGGTTCCGACTTTTAACGTGGAAGAATACCTGCGTGAATGTCTGGACAGCCTGGTTAACCAGACGCTAAGAGATATAGAAATAATCTGTGTTGACGACGGTTCTACCGACAGCTCGCCTCAGATTCTGCGTGAATATGCGGATAAAGATAAAAGAATCAAAATCATAACGAAAAAGAATTCCGGCTACGGTAACACTATGAATGTGGGAATTAAGGCCGCAAGCGGGAAATATCTGGGGATCGTTGAGCCGGATGACTACGTAAAGACTACCATGTATAAGGAGTTGTCCGAGTTAGCCGATGAAACCGGGGCAGATATTCTGAAAGCCGATTTTTACCGTTTTGTCGAAGAGGATGGCGAGGTTGTCAGAACGTACAATCAGCTTACCAAAATAGCCGGCTATTATAACCGGATGATTGATCCTGCGGAAGAACAAACGGTGTTCAAATTTATTATGAACACCTGGAGCGGAATTTACCGGATGTCCTTTTTAAAAGAGCACAGTATATATCATAACGAAACACCCGGAGCGTCTTTTCAGGACAACGGATTCTGGTTTCAGGGATTCTGCCTGAGCCATAATGTATATTTTTCCGACCAATCCTATTATATGAACCGGCGGGACAATCCGAATTCCTCTGTAAAGAATAAAAGTAAGGTTTTCTGCGCTAATGTGGAATATGATTTCATTAAAAAGTTCCTGACCGGACACGGCCTGTATGAAACATTCAAGAATGTGTTTGTTATGAAACTGTGGCATAATTGCTGGTTTACCTATAACCGGATTGCCAATGAGTTTAAATTGCAATATCTGAAAAAGGTCAGCGAAGACTTTGCTCCGTATGTAAAAGAAAATCTGATTGTCAAACCCTGGTTTTCTGATAATGAGATTTTTGCAATAAAAAAACTGGTAAGTAATTACCGTCTGTTTTATTATGAATACCGCGCCTATAATGCGGTCAAAAGCAGGTTAAAATAATAATAGGAAACCAGAATAATATTTGAGGTAAATATTGACATGCCGAAAATTTCCATAGTCATGCCTGTTTATAACAAAGAAAAGTATCTGAAAGAATGTTTGGACAGCGTTCTTGAACAGACCTTTCGTGATACGGAAGTAATTTGTGTAGATGACGGATCTACGGATTCTTCGCCGGAAATGCTGAAGGGGTATGCGGAGAAAGATTCCCGTATACGGGTCCTTTGCCAGAAAAATCAGGGGGCCGGTCCGGCAAGGAACTACGGTTTATCGCAAGCTGTTGGGGAGTATATTATCTTTCTGGACAGCGATGATATTTACGAATCCAGGCTGCTGGAAAAATTATATGTAGAAATAGAAGCGACCGATTCCGATATTGTAGTATGCCGTTCTGACCGGTATCATCAGAAAACAAAAAAATATATTGCCTGCCCTTGGACCATTCGAAACAGTTTGTTGCCGCAACATAAGCCTTTTTCCGGCACAGAGATAAAAAAAGATTTTTTTAAAACTTTTGTGTGGTGGCCCTGGGATAAACTGTACCGAAAATCATTTGTTGAAAGGCTTAGTATACAATATCAGAACCTGCGAACGACCAATGATTTGTTCTTTGTAGCAGGCTCCATGTTAAAGGCACAGAAAATTACCTATATTGACGATGTGCTGGTTCATCATCGGGTAGGTATGGAATCTTCCCTGTCAGTAACAAGGGAAAAATCCTGGGACTGTTTTTATAAAGCACTCCTGCAGTTGCGTGATTTTATGAAGCAGGAAAATCTGTATAAAAGATTTGAGCAGGATTTTATTAATTACTGCACGCATTTTTCCCTATGGAACCTGGAAACGCTGCATGGGTATAGTTATTGCCTTTTGTATAATGCACTGCGCAACGAATGGTTCCGTGAGCTGGGAGTTACGGATAAGGATGCTGCTTACTTTTATAATAAAGGAGAATATGCCATGATGCAGCATATCCTGCAAACAGACCTGGAGCATCATTTAAGCGATGTCATCGCAAAACTGGAAAAAAAGCTGGAACGGCAGGAAAATGGCACCGGATCAGGTAATGGCGTAAATGCTTGCTACCGTTCCCGTATGGCCAATGCCTATATGCGGGTAAAACTGTATTACAAAGGCTACGGCTTTATGAATACAGTGAAAAAAATTATAGAAAAACTGACAGAGTAAACGGAAAGAACAGAAAGCGAAAACTAATGATCGATTCAACTAAAAAAAGTCTGGAGCGGCTTAAAAAGAACCAGTTCCTGTTTGAAGAATTAACAAAACGTGATTTTAAAAAAAAATATAAACGAACTGTACTGGGAATGGGCTGGAGCATACTGGCACCTTTGCTGACGTTGTTAGTCCTGAACTTTGTGTTCGGTCATTTTTTCGGGCGCAGGGTTCCGCACTATACGATTTACCTTTTTTGCGGTAACCTGTTGTTTTCTTATTTCAGGGAATCCACTACGGGAGGCATGAACTCGCTGGTCAGCAATGCCGGTATCTTTACCAAGGTCAATGTGCCCAAATATATTTTCCTTTTATCGAAGAATGTATCTTCGCTAATTAATTTCGGGCTGTCCCTTTGTATTTTCTTTGTGTTTGTATTTTTTGATAATATTGATTTCGGCCTGCTTTTTTTTATGCTGTTGTATCCCATTGCCTGCCTGGTTGTTTTTAACATAGGTATCGGATTGATTATTTCGGCGCTGTTTGTATTTTACAAGGATATGTCCTACCTGTATGATATTTTTACCATGCTGCTGATGTATCTTTCAGCTATCTTCTATACAACAGACATTCTTCCGGAAAAGTATCAGACGGTTTTTCTGCTGAATCCGATATACGTGTATATCAAATATTTCCGTGATATTGTGCTGCAAGGGGAAATTCCTTCGCTTGCTTATCACGGTCTTTGCTTGTTGTATGCGCTGGTAGCCCTGTGCATCGGAGGTTATATTTACAAGAAATACAACCATAAATTTTTATTCTATGTATAAAGAGGTCGCTCTATGGCAGTTATCGATGTGCAAAATGTTTCCATCCGGTATATGACTGGGGATTTCAAGGATATCGGACTGAAAGAATATATAGTTCGAAGAATTAAAGGGAATTATCACGTAAAAGAATTCTGGGCCGATAAAGATATCAGTTTTACGTTAAATAAAGGCGACATGCTTGGCATTATCGGAACGAACGGTGCAGGAAAATCTACCCTTTTAAAAGCGGTTTCCGGAATCATGCGTCCCAGTAAGGGAAGAATAAAAATCAACGGAAATATTGCAGCATTGCTGGAACTGGGAAGCGGGTTTGACGGAGACCTGACAGTTCGGGAAAATGCCTACCTGCGAGGTGCCATGCTGGGGTATACCCGTAAATTTATGGATGAAAAATATCCGGAAATCATCGAGTTTGCAGAGCTGGAGCCCTTTCAGGACCGACCCTTTAAACAGCTTTCCAGCGGTATGAAAAGCCGGCTGGCATTTTCCATTGCCTGTTTAGTTAAACCAGATGTGCTGATACTGGATGAGGTGTTAAGCGTGGGGGATGGCGCTTTTAAAATCAAAAGCGGAAATAAGATGAGAAGTATATTGGAAAATGGAGTAACCGGCATCCTGGTTTCTCATTCGATAGGACAGGTAAAGGACTTATGTAATAAGATTTTATGGCTGGATCGCGGGAATCAGGTTGGATTTACAGATGACGTAGAGTTGTACTGCGATGCATACAGTGAATTTTTGCTTACTAAAAGACTGCCGAAAAGCCCAGAGGACATACAGGGATTGGCCCAAAACTGGAAAGAAAGAAAAAAACAAATTACAACAAATAATTGACTTTTGAGAAAGGGGATTGTTATGGCTTTAATTTCTGTAGTAATGCCTGTTTTTAACGAAGAAAAATATATCAGAGAGTGTTTGGACGGCCTTGTTAACCAAACCCTTTCGGATATCGAAATTATCTGTGTCGATGACGGTTCAACAGATAATACGCCTGAAATTTTAAAGGAATATGCTGTTAAAGACGCAAGGTTCCGGATTTTGCAACAGCCTAACAGTGGGGCAGGCATTGCAAGAAATTATGGTAGAACGTTTGCTTCAGGCGATTACATTATTTTTTTGGACAGCGATGATATCTATGAGCCGGAGATGCTGGAAAAGCTTTATCGGATTGCTGTGACAGATAACCTGGATATTGCAGTCTGCCGTTCTGACCGTATTGATACGAACACACGGGAACATATTGTATGTAACTGGACAATAAAAGATAAGCTGTTGCCGGATCATAAGCCGTTTTCCAGCAGAGAAATAGAGCAGAACTTTTTTATGGTCTTTGTGTGGTGGCCTTGGGATAAACTGTATAAAAAAGCATTTATTGATACACTTGAACTGGAGTTTCAGGATCTGCGGACTACCAATGACCTTTATTTTGTAGCAGGTTCCGTTTTAAAGGCAGAACGTATTTCTTACATTGATGACGTGCTGGTTCATCACAGGGTCGGTATGGGTGACTCCCTTTCCGTTACCCGGGAAAAATCTTGGAACTGCTTCTTTTATGCGTTGCTGCAGTTGCGCCGTTTTATGCAAAAAGAACATATATATCAAAGATTAGAAAAGGATTTTATTAACTATTGTTTGCACTTTGCACTGTGGCAGTTGGAAAGTCTGCATGGATACAGTTATTGCCTGCTGTATAAAGCATTGCATGACGAGTGGTTTGAGATACTGACTGTAAAGAATCATACTGCAGGTTATTTTTATGACAAGAAATTGTTCGAAAAGATGAAACGAATTGTAACGATTGATTTAGAACATCATATGATGGAAAGAATCTGGAAACTTGAAAAAGAGACCGGTCTGACTTCAGCTGTAGACATAGACCGTTATATAGCAGAACGGGTCTGGGAACTTGAAAAGCGGGCAGAGGCTTTAAAAATAAGTAATATTAAATAATATATGGGAAGGATGCTTTTTATGGCAAAGGTTTCGGTTGTTATTCCGACATATAATGTGGAGCAGTATTTGCGGGAATGTTTAGACAGTATTACCCAACAGACATTGCGAGAGATAGAAATTATTTGTGTGAATGACGGATCGACAGACAGTTCTCTGGAGATTATCAATGAATACGCGGAAAAAGACTCAAGAATCATTGTAATAACCGGTCCTAACGGCGGTTACGGCAAAGCCATGAACAAGGGGCTGGATGCGGCAACCGGGGAATATATCGGCATTGTGGAACCGGATGACTATGTCAGTCTGACCATGTATGAAGATTTATACGAGATTGCCGTAAAACATGATCTTGATTTTGTAAAGGCCGATTTTTATCGGTTTTCTACAGATGATGATGGGAAGTTGAACAAAGACTATAACCATCTATCCAAAAAGAATGAGTATTATAACCGTGTTCTCAAGCCGTTAGAAGAAAAAGAATGCTTCCGCTTTATCATGAATACCTGGAGCGGTATTTATAAAAGGGAGTTTTTGGAAAACTACCATATAAGACATAACGAAACACCGGGGGCTTCCTTTCAGGACAACGGATTCTGGTTTCAGACGTTTTTATTGGCTGAACGTGCCATGTTTATCGACAGGCCATATTATATGAACCGGCGGGACAATCCCAATTCTTCTGTAAAATCAAGGGATAAGGTCTATTGTGTGAATGAAGAATACAAATATATTAAAAACCTGATACTGGAGCGCTATCCGGCATTGTGGCACGAAGTCCAAAGTATTCATGCATTAAAAAGGCTCCACAATTATGATTTTACCCTTTCCCGCATAGCGCCGGAGTTTAAAAAGCAGTATATTGCGGATATCAGTAAAGAA
>Ga0256405_10009842_pt1 | contig 12899 bp, 8 predicted proteins | sample RumenRJG_02DNA_FD_189096 | JGI IMG/M metagenome (GOLD analysis project Ga0256405, IMG submission 189096) | Bovine rumen microbial communities from Lethbridge, Alberta, Canada - RJG_02 | ecosystem: Host-associated > Mammals > Digestive system > Stomach > Rumen | place: Canada: Alberta | collected...
TGGCCGGCCGCGAATTTCCCATGTTCCTTGCCAGTATGTTCCGTGAATGGATTTTTGACCATATCGGTGATCTGTTTAAAACAGAGAAAGACAGTAAAGATCCGCTTGAGGTCACCACATTCCTGAGAATGGCTTCAAAATGGGAATGCACGATTCAAACAGACGGCACAGTTGAACCGGATGAACTGAGCGGGAAAATGGATGAGAAACTGGCGGTACTTCTGAAGCGCTTCAACGTATCACCGGATGATATCATCAATTACCTCACCACGGTCATCAAACAAAAGCATTATTTTTCCGATTCATACGAAAGATGGTAATCCTTTCGATAGCCGGACATCCCCTCATGCCGGGGGGATGTCTGTACCGTGCCGCTCTGCAGGATGAACCAAGTTATGGCATGACAAGGAGCGGCCCTGTCGCGCAGCGACGGTCAGCAAATCCAGGCCTCCTGTAATGCCGCTCTGGCAAATGACAACTGTGAGGCCCGAGGAGGAGAAACGCGCCAAAATGAACAGAACAATGGAAACCCTGCAGATCATTCTGCCGGTTATCATCACGCTTTTACTGGGAATGGTCTTAAGGAAACGCCGCCTCCTGACACGGGATGGCGTCAACACGATGAAATTTGTCGCCGTGAATATCGGACTTCCGGCAGTCCTGCTTCATACATTTGCCGCAACCAGTTATACGGCCATGGATCTGGTGATTCCGCTCATGATGTATGCGGTATGTATTGCTGCCTGGTTTTGCGGGAAGGTACTGGGGCGACGTCTTGGAATGAACAATGCTTTCGTTCCTTTCCTGACCACCGGTTTTGAGGCCGGCATGTTAGGCTATGCGCTGTTTACACTGCTGTATGGAAGCGAACGAACCGCAGAGTTTGCCAGGATTGATCTGGGGCAGGTTCTGTTTGTGTTTACACTGTATAAAATTCTGCTGACTGTCAATGAGGATGAGAAAGCGGATCCCGGGAGACTGGTTCATGACATGATCACATCGCCGATTATCTGGGCGATTTTGGTCGGTGTCCTGCTGGGAGCAACGGGAATTTACCGCCGCCTTCAGCCCTCCGGGTTCAGCGCACTGCTTGATACCTGCACGAATTTCATCTCCGCTCCGGTGAGTACCCTGATTCTGCTCTCCATCGGATATGACCTGGTCCTGACCGATATTCCGTGGCGTACAACCGGTGCCGTACTCGGTCTGCGGCTGCTGATCATGGCTGTTCTTGGAAGCCTTTTCCTGCTTGTGCTCCGTCTGCTGTGGCCCGACGTCCGTCTGAACAGCGCGGTATACCTGATGTTCATGCTGCCGCCGCCGTTTGTTTTGCCAGTATTTGCGAAAAACAACGAGCAGCAGGTGTTCATTGCCTCCGTTCTCTCCCTGTCCACACTTGTTTCCATACTCGGATTTATCATCCTGGCTGTCACAGGTCTGTAAGCTCCGTCGGCCGGGAACATTCCTGAAAGGAAGTTGGCCCGACGAGCACCCAAAAAAAGCAATGATGCCGACAGACCGCGATCCTGTGAAGGAGGAAAACACATGAAGATTGAGAAAATGAGAATCTGCCATCTGTCGCAGCCCCTCGGCTATCAGATCAGCCGGCCGGTTTTTTCATGGGTTGTTTCAGAGGCGACAGGCAAAAAGCAGCACAACGCCCGCCTGAAAGTCAGCTCAGATGAGCAGATGAGGGACCTTCTTTATGATTCCGGCGAATCTGAGACACTGTCTTCTCTGGCCACATGCGTGGATATTCCGCTTAAGCCCCGTACCCGGTATTACTGGCAGGTTGAGGTCACTGCGGATGACGGGGAACACGGCTGTTCCGAAATTGCCTGGTTTGAAACCGCAAAGCGGGATGAACCCTGGAGGGGGAAATGGATTCAGGCGCCGTTTGAGGAAATCCCGGTGTTTTCGCGAAACTTCCGGACAGACCGTCCGGTTAAACAGGCACGCCTGTATATCTGCGGGCTCGGCCTGTATGAATCCTCGCTGAACGGCCAGCCGATATCCGATGAATTCTTTGCTCCCGGATACGACAGTTATCAGTATCAGATTCAGTATCAGACCTATGATGTGACGGACATGCTGCGCACGGGGAAGAATGAACTGCATGTTCTGCTCGGCAAAGGATGGTATATGGGCCGGTATGGCTTTGGCGAACATGCAGACCATCTGTACGGCTCGGAGATGAAACTGCTGTGTGAGCTCCGCATTGACTATGCTGACGGATCACATGACATCATCATCTCAGATGAACAGTGGACCTGCCGTCCCATTCCGGGGTTCGACGGCAATTTCTATGACGGGGAAGTCTATGATGCGCGCCAGCTCGCGGGCGGGGAAAGCGTTCCCGCTGTTCCCGCAGAAGCTCCCGGGGGCAAACTGATCGAGCGGATCGGGGTTCCGGTCAAGAGCTTAAAAACCTTCTCCGACTATGAACTGCTTCATACGCCGGCCGGTGAACTGGTTCTCGACTTCAAGCAGAACATGGCAGGATTTGCCGTCTTTACCTGCACGCTGCCGGAAGGGGCAAAAGTCCGGCTGCAGTACGGCGAGCTCCTCCAGAATGACTGCTTTTACCGGGATAATCTTCGCACCGCCCTGGCCGAATACACGTATATTTCAAACGGAACACCCGAGGAGGTCAGACCGCATTTTACCTTTTTCGGTTTCCGGTATGTGAAGGTTGAGGGAATGACCGAGGCACAGATTCTCGCCTCTTCCTTCAGGGCAGAAGCGCTCTGGTCTGCGCTTGAATCAACCGGCCGGCTCCGTACCTCTGATGACCGGATCAATCGCCTGATTCAGAACGCGCTCTGGAGCCAGAGAGGAAATTTCATTGACATTCCCACCGACTGTCCGCAGCGGGATGAACGCATGGGGTGGACAGGGGATGCGCAGGTGTTTTCCGAAACCGCTTCCTACAACATGTATACGCCGCCTTTTTACTCGAAATACCTTTCTGACATGCTGCTTGAGCAGAAGGGCCGGGGTGGAAGCGTGCCTTTTATCGTGCCGGATGCCCTCACGATCCGCCGGATGAAGATGGCCGGAAGACAGCAGATGCAGGAAACGGACCGCCAGGACGGATCCTGTGCCTGGGGCGATGCGGCAACAGTGATTCCCTGGAATCTGTATCGTTATTACGGCGACCGCACACTGCTCAGCGAGCAGTATGAAAACATGCGGCTTTGGGTGGAATATATCCGGCATGAGGATGAACAGAAGTGCGGAAATTCGCACATCTGGTCCAGCGGATTCCATTTTGCTGACTGGCTGGCACTGGATAATCCGGACAGAGAGAGCCGGCTGGGCGGAACCGAGACGGCTTACGTGGCCACGTGCTATTACTATCTTTCCACTGTCCTTACCATGAAAGCCGCCCGGGTCCTCGGGAAAGCAGAGGATGCGGCCCGGTATGAAACGCTGGCCGGGGACATCCGCAGCGCCTTCCGGGCAAAATACCTGAATGCCGACGGAACCCTTCGGATTCATACCCAGACAGCGCATGTGCTGGCTCTGAACCTGGACCTTGTTCCGCCCGAACACATCGGCACAGTCGTGACCGGGTTAAGGGAACGGCTGCGGATAAAAAACGATCACCTTGATACCGGGTTCGTCGGTACGTATCAGCTCTGTCCTGTGCTCAGCCGGTTTGGGCTGACCGACGTCGCCTACACCCTGTTGTTCAATGAGGATTTTCCCAGCTGGCTGTACGAAATCAGTCTCGGGGCAACGACCATCTGGGAACGGTGGAATTCGGTTCTGCCGGATGGCCGTGTCAGTGACACGGGCATGAACAGCATGAACCATTATGCCTACGGCTCAATTGTCCAGTGGATCTATCAGTCCGTGACCGGCCTGCAGCCGGATGAAACCTGTCCGGGATTCAAACATGCCATCCTGAAGCCGGAGCCGGACAAGCGGCTTGAATGGGCTGAATGCCAGTATGATTCCGCCGCCGGCCGCTATCGGGTACGCTGGGAGCGAAAAGGGGAGATGCTTTGTTATAGAATCAGCATCCCGTTTGATGCCTCTGCCTCCTTTATCGTTCCAAAAGGCAGCCGGATCACCCGCGTCAATGACCTGCCGTGTTCGGATGGGACGCTGGAACTGCCGTGCGGACAATATGTCATTGAGACAGAAGCCTGCTGAATTTGACCGGCGCTTTGCACGGGTCCGACAGAGCACCGGAACGGAAGAGACAAAAAGGAGCATCCTGATTCAGGATGCTCCCTGTTGTTATTCTGACAATTGACGGACCGAATCCCGCCGGACCAGCTGAACCCCCAGGACAATCTGTTCCGGAGGAAGCATTCGATTATTGATGTGACGCAACAGCATCTCCACCGACAGCCGGGCCTTTTCATCGATATTCTGGGCAATCGTTGACAGGCGCGGGGAGGAAATGGCGGCAATGGGAAGATCATCAAATCCCACGAGCGAAACATCATCGGGCACACGCAGGCCAAGGGAATGGAGCAGCTGAATCATCCGCACCGCTGCCAGATCCGAACTGCAGAAAAAAGCCGTTGGCCGATGCGAGGAGAGAAAGAGGGAACTGATCCTCTCCGGCGTCCACGCGGGAAAGATCCAGTCTTCGGCCAATGTCATGCCGTGAGCGGTGAGACTGCTGCGAAAACCGTTCAGCCGGGCCTGCTCCGCTTCGCTTTCCTTAAGGGCGGTACCGATGAAGCCGATGCAGCGGTGTCCCATTTCAATCAGATAATCGGCTGCCAGTTGGCCGCCGGCTGCATCATCAATCCGCACCTGACTGATCTCCGGCAGATCACAATACCCGTCCGTGAAGATGGCAGGAAAGCCGGAGAGCGAATGAATCTGATTCAGCCTGCGCATGAACAGGCCGTTAAACATCACACCCGCCACGTTCCATCCGCGGATATCCTGTTCAATGGTTTTGACATCGGAGGAGACGCGAACCAGCGGATAATAGTTGTTCTGATACAGATGCATTGCCAGCGCGCCAAAGTAGGCAGCATTATACGGATTCAGGAATATGTTTTCATTCTCATTTCCTCCGGCAATCACTGCAACAACCCGTGAACCGCGGCGAGCCAGTGTCTGCGCTGCCTGATTCGGAATATAGCCGAACCGGGTGATCAGCTGTTTGATTTCCTCAACCTTCTTCTCGGAGACACGCCTGTAATTGCCATGAATCACATTGGAAACCGTGGTTATGCTTACACCGGCCGCATCTGCAATATCTTTCAAGTTCGCCATTTTACTATTCCTCCGCAACGACTGAATTATAGCATACAGATTATCCGTATTCAAATATCCCTCCCGAAAAAACAGAGGATCCGAGCCTAAAAAACATCGCCAAATGTGCTTTTTTAAGGCCCCGGATCTGCTCAGTTTGTCTCTTTGTCAAGGTTTCAAAACGAAACATCTTTTTTGGAAGAGAGAGCTGCCGCTCCGTCTGTGAAAATGTCAAAATTTCCCGTCAAATCTGATCTAAACTGCCAATAAATGATTCACCCGAACAAAGTACCTTTTGGGGAAAACAGCTACTAAATACAGTAGTTAAATATATTTAGAGCCACAATATATAGTGGTTTTTGATTTTTATAACACCTTAGTTCGGGCGAATCATAAATAACAGTGATATATAATTTATAAAAAATCACTACTCAGGAAGTGCTAAAATTCTATAAACAAATCTCCTATGAGTTTACAAATTCTCCGTTTCATAGTATACTACACTCTGCAAAACAATCATTATTCAGGCATAAGCCATAAGCGGCCGTCAGCAGCTGCCGCATTTCCTGAGTGAATAAGGGAAGGTTCCAGAAATGTTCAGTGATTTACTCTTCTATTTTGAAGTATATTCCGGCGCTGCCATGATGCTGTATAACATCCTGCAGTACTCAAGATTCATACGGAAGGTTCGTGAACGGGGACTCTGGGTTGAAAACCAGTTTATTCTTTATGTTCCTCTGTTTTTTCTGATCATCTTTTTAATCACGTATCTGATGGTCAGCGTCATGAGTATTCCGGATATCATCGTCTCGACCATCCTGTTTGCCGGCGGTGTATTTGCCACCTCAGTGCTGGTTGTCACCTGGCGGATTACGGACCGGATCCGCATCATTGAGCGCCAGGATGCGCGCCTGATCGCTGCAGAGGATTCCAACGCGGCAAGGAGTTTCCTCCTGACTAACATGTCTCATGAGATCCGGTCACCCCTCAATGCCATTCTCGGCTATACGGTGCTTGCCAGACGTTCCGGTCTGACGCCGGAAACGGAACATTCGTACTTTGATAAAATCGAGAAGGCCGGTCAGCAGGTTCTCACGATTCTCAACAATGCCATTGATATGAGCCGGGTGGTGGAAGGGGAGATTGAACTGCATCCCGAGCCCCTGGATATTGAGGCCCTTATCAAAAAGAGCTGTGAACTTTTGACGAATTCCATTGAACTGCGGCATATCCGGTTTGATTCAAAATTCAATATCCACCATCATATGGTGCTGTGTGACAAAGTTCAGATCAACCGCATTCTCGTAAATCTCCTGGGCGCCTCCTGTAAATTTGCCGGCGAAAACGGCAGCGTCTTTTTGCGTGTTTCAGAGATCCGGCATACCGGAAACTACCGCAATGATGCCTGGTATGAATTCCATATCAAGGACAATGGCGCCGGCATCAGTGATCAGATCGCCCGGGATTTCTTCACGCCCTTTGAACAGGGCAGTACCTCCACGGTAATGGATCAGGATACCGCCCTGGATATGGCCATTACCAAACGGATCGTGGATGCAAAGGGCGGCAAAATTGAAGTCCGGACCGAGCAGGGAAAAGGAACGGAATTTGTGATCACCCTTCACTTCCCGATCGTGGAGGAACCGGACAGCGCGGAGGAAGACAGGAACGACATCCAGTACAATTTCAGGGGAAAACGGCTTCTCATTGTTGAGGACGGGGAAATCAACCGTGAAATTGCCAGTGAACTCCTGCGTCATGCCGGCTTTGACGTGGAAACGGCGGAAAACGGCCGGATCGGATTTGAAATGGTTGCCGGTTCCGTGCCCGGCTACTACAGCGCCGTCCTGATGGATATCCAGATGCCGGAAATGGACGGCTATGAGGCCACCGAGGCTATTCGGGCACTTTCAGATGAAAAGCTTCGCAATATTCCCATTATCGCCATGACCGCCAATGTCTTCCGTGAGGATATTCTTGCCGAACAGAAGGCCGGTATGCAGGACCATATTGACAAGCCGCTTGATGTGAACAAAATGCTGGCAACCATTGCCAGGGTTCTGGAGGAGTAAATGTATTCATTCCTGATCATGCTCTCCGATTACATAAAAAGCCGGAACATTCACTGGTTCATGGTCTTTTTCATCTTCATTATGATTAGGTGGGCAATCGTCTTTTTTACCTCGCTCCGTTACCGGCCCTATGAATGTGAGGACCGGGAATTTTTCACCACCGTCATCATCCCCGTTGTCGATGAACCTCTTGAAATGTTTGCGCGGGTGCTGGGCGAAATGGTCAAGCAGCTGCCCAATGAAATCATCGTGGTGGTCAACGGTCCTGAAAATCCGCAGTTGCTGGGACTGGTGGAAAACCTGCGTGTCAGCTGGCAGAACAACCCGGAATACGCCGGGATTGAGGTAAAGCTGTACTATACCGATGTTCCCGGAAAACGAAATGCCATCCGCATCGGGGTTGAGCATTCAAACCCGGACAGCGAGATTACCGTTCTGGTGGACAGCGATGCCATCTGGGTAAAAGATACCCTGCGCAATCTGCTGAAACCGTTCGCCACGGATGAAAAAATCGGCGGCGTCACGACCCGGCAGAAGATCTATGAACCGGACCGCCGCTTTGTCACCATGGTCGCCAGCGTGCTGGAGGAAATCCGGGCAGAGGGCACCATGAAGGCGATGAGCGTGACAGGGAAGGTGGGGTGTCTGCCAGGCAGAACCATCGCTTTTCGAACCGCCATTTTGCGGGAGGCAATGCCTCAGTTTATGACGGAAACCTTTATGGGCTTTCATAAAGAGGTGTCCGATGACCGCAGCCTGACCAACATCACCCTGAAGATGGGGTATAAGACGGTCATGCAGGATACCTCCGTCGTGTATACGGATGCGCCGCTGACGTGGAAGAAGTTTGCCCGGCAGCAGCTGCGCTGGGCGGAAGGATCGCAGTATAACAACATCCGGATGACTCCATGGATGCTTAAACACGCAAAACTGATGTGTTACATCTACTGGTGCGATATGCTTTTGCCGCTTCTGCTGTTCAGTGTGTATACCAACATGATCCTGTGCGGAATCTTCCGGGCGATGGGGTATCACCTGGATACCATGGTCTATACCGACCCGATCCGGACCATTATTGTTCTGATCTTCGTCGGGGCAACCGTCAGCCTCGGGACACGAAACATCAAGATCTTCTCCCATGTATCCCCGGATCATATTCTGTTTCTGCCGATCATGGTGGTTGTGCTCAGTGTCTTTATGGCACCGATCCGGATTATCGGACTGATGAAATGTGCAGACAGTCTCGGATGGGGAACACGAACCACGGAAGTCGCGGAGCCGGAAACGGAAACAAACAAGAATTAGGAAAGGACTTGCGTTGATGTCAATTAAAAAGTGGATTCCATGGATAATCCTTTTGATCCTGCTCATTGGGGTGCTTTCTATTGCGGCCTATGTCTACGTGAATCGGAAAACGTTTGATAATTATGAGGAAATGAAGAGCGGAAACAAAAATGTCGGGCTGTATGTAGAGGAACTGGGCGAATTTTACAGTCTTGAGGAACGCCCTCAGATTATCGAGTGGTTTGAGTACTGGCTTGGGGAGGAATCTCAGGAAAAGCTGGCCGTATGCGGAATCAAGCATGATGCTTTTCCGCTGATTACCTGGATGCCGAATAATATCGAGTTTGAAGATATTGTCGCCGGAAAGTATGACAAATACGTTACCGATTACCTGAAACGAAAAGCGGAAACCTGCGAGGACATGGATGTCCTGATCCGTTTTGCGCACGAAATGGAGCTGCGTCCCAATTATCGTTTTAAGTGGTATTCCTGGCAGTCTGCAGGTCCTGAACTCTTTATTAAGGCCTGGCGGCACATGGTGGAACTTTCAAGGAAAGTCAGTTCCAATATCAAGTGGGTATGGTCCCCGAACCGCTGTGACCAGTACTCGCTTCCATACTATCCCGGCGATGAATGGGTCGATTACGTGGGCATTACCATGGACCTGGAGCTGACACATCATACCCGGTACAAAAAATTCCAGGACTTTTACGAGCTCGAGGGACAGAGAGAATCACTTCTCTCTCTGAAGAAAGAGGTCATCATCTGCGAAGCCGGTTACGCTGAGAGCGGTGATACTGATGAGAAAGCCGCCTATCTGGAAAGCATTTACGACGGACTTGAGTCAAATCCGGAATTAATCGCCGTTGTCTTCTTCAATGTGAATGTGGATGAAAACCGTCTTTACCGTTTCACACACAATGACAAATACCTTCAGGTTTTTTATGATGGAATCAGGAGGCTGAGAAAAAATGGGCTCTTACACCAATTCTCGTAAAAAAAGGCAAAAAATGACCCGCTATCAGATTGGAATGCGGCTGCTTGTCATCTCTTTCATGATCTTTCTGGCCGCATTCAGTTTCGGTATTGAAATCTGGTTCTGAGGACAGGAGAGGAAAAAGCATGCGTCTTTTACGTTCTAAGCCAGTCCCTGTTCTTTTCCTGTGTTTCCTGCTGATTTTCCTGTCAGGTGCTGCGGAAAACGGCAGTGTCACGATGGAGGAGGAACAGATGCCTCAGTTTCTCCGCTCCCTTCCGATTTCAGAGGATGATCCGGCCCGGCATCAGATGCTGGAGGATCAGATGATGTCCTATCAGCACGGACAGGTTTACAGCGATGTGAACCAGTCCGGCGCCGGAACAGAGGATTCCGGTCTTCTGATTGGTGGAAATGCCGCATCCGGTCACGACGGTCTTCAGGAAGACCAGGACAGAAATGACTTTAATGGGATTTTCCCATCGACCGACATCTATATCAACCCGAACCGCCTGACGTACCGCAACGGGATGATTGAATACACGTTCTATTCCAATCAGTTTCACTTCAACAGCACAACCCGGATTGACCCGGGCAGTATTTCCATTCAGGGCGTGAACACGGTCATTTCCTCCTACCGGCAGCTGATCCCGGATCCGCTTCATCCCGGCCATATTGACCCAGATAACGCCATCGACTGGAGAGGCGTGGTCTATACCGGCGGCATTTCCAAAACCGTATCGGATGGTCAGGGAAACCTCAGGGAAACGGTGGTGCGCAATGAGGATGCCCATGGAAACAGCCGCCTGTTTTCTGTCCGGTACAAGGATGCGGTCACCGACCGGAACGGCAAGTTCTACGACCTTGTCCTGATGTTTACACAGATTACCTTCGTCGCAGACGCGGATGTTCAGGGCGATCTTCCGGTCATGGAGGAAAATGCCCTCCGGGTATCCCCGACGCTGTGGGACGGAACGTCCTATACCGTGAAGGGCATGGCGGATGATCCCGAAGGGGTGCGAATCGGTGCCCGGTATGAATTTAATTACAGCATTCAGGACCGGGACGGGCGGCAGCCATTTGGGTATCTCATGTTTTCCGTTGAGGATCTGGATAAAGCCAGCATGGCCTCCTCGGTTGCCTCCGGTGCCGACTGGGGATTGAATGAACGGGGGAATGATTTCCGCTGGGCGGAAGGATTTGCCATCCTTGAGGGAGCACAGTCCTACGCCATCACGCCCTACTTCAATCACAAACTGAAAGACAGTCAGAACCTGGTGATTGACAACGGAGAGGGGGATACCCGGCCGATACGGGTTTCCCGTCTTCCCGGAACACAGGCGGATGGAACCTGCAACGGTCTCCTGTTTACCACCTCTGTCACCGCTGTTTCCGGTCAGGGAACCCGGGATGATTCCAATACCATGGATTCCGGCTTTGCCACGCTCATCAGCCCCGGCGGTTCCATGCTGGCCACCCTGTCCTCCGGACGAATGGAAAACGAGAAAATCGTTCTTTTCGATGTCCATGCCGCCTATCGGGTCCAAAAAGCCTGCAGCAACGGCGGAACCGTGGTTTCCATTGAGCAGGAAGACGGGCATTCCGTTGAAAATGCCTCTGTCAACCGGGTTGTGGGCGGCGGCCAGACCGTTTCCTATGCGATTATGCCGGATGATGAGTATGCGATTTACAGCATTCGGATTGATGAAAAACGATTCCGTTTCAGCAATCTGAAATGGCGCCGTCTCCTGACCGCCATGCCGACCGCGCAGTATGAAATTGATGAACAGTACGGGCGATGGGCAACCAACACGACCTACACCTTTACCCGGCAGGAAAGCGGCAAAGTTGTCTTTTCCTTTGAGAATATCCAGGACAACCATGAGGTGTACGTCGATTTTATGCCCATCAATCAGCTTCCCAATGATCTTGAATTCAATACGGCAATTGTTGGTCACCGGAGAATCCGAACAACGCAGAAAATTGCCGTTTTCCTGATTGCCTCTCTTGCCGCACTGGTGTTTGCGGCGACCATCCTCTGGATGCGCGGCGACGGGAAAAGAAAGTAAGATTTCTCACTGAAAGGGTAAAAGTCGATATGAAGGGCTACTCCTGGCGCATCAGGATTCGTATGCTGATCGCCGTCTGTTTTCTGCTTGTGATAGCCGCTGCCGGGCTGATCAACTGGCGGCTTGTGGCAAAGCCGGCTCAGGATTTTATGGCTGGCAGCAGTCAGTTTCACGAGATAACAGAAAACATTGAAAAAGAATATCAGTCCGGGGACTTTTTCCCCAGACAGGTCATGATCAACCTGAATGGTCTGGCCGCCCGAATCGCCGGTTTCCGGCATTACAACGGCGTCGTGCTTCTAAGCGGGAACACTCTTGCCGGTGAACTGATTCCCAACCGGGATACGGATTCCTGGTTTCGCGGCATTGCCGAGCTGTCGCAAAGCCTCAAAAAACACAATATCCCGTTTCTCTATATTCAGGCGCCGTATAAAATCGCCTATGACAGAAGCAATCTGCCCGCCGGTCTCACCGATTACGGCAATCAGATTGCCGACCGGCTGCTGCATGCGCTTCAGCATGAAAACGTCAATACCCTGGACCTGCGGGAATGGATTTCTGCGGATGCGAAGCAGGTAGAGACCTATTTTTACAAGACGGACGATCACTGGAACACCGATGGAACGTTCGTCGCTTTCACACAGATCATCCGCTGGATTCAGGAAACCCTTTATCCGGATCTGAATCTCGAATACGCAGACCGTTCGCTGTGGGAACATCACGTCCTTTCCAATCCGTTTCTCGGCAATCTTGGCAAGCGCGTCGGGCAGTACTATGCCGGGACGGATTCACCGGAATGGATCATTCCGCGTTTTACCACCTATATGTCCGCCAGCATGCCCGCCAGCCGGCTGTTCTATTCCGGCTCCTTCCGGAACGCCAATCTGCAGCTGGAACATGCCACAAGCCGGGAGCTGTTTACCAACGACGAATATGACATGTTTATGGGCGGCGATTATCCCGAGATCGTTCATAAGAATTCGGAAGCGCCGAACCGACTGAAGGTCCTGATTGTAAAAGACAGCTTCATGCGGCCGCTGGAAGGACTCCTGTCAACGATGTTTACCGAGCTGACGACGCTGGATCTGAACCGGTATGATGAAATGACCCTGCATGAATACATCGCCCTGAACCGGCCGGACATCGTTCTGATGATGGTCTCACCGGCTGAAATCGGTTCAGCTGCAGTTAACCGGTTCGGCGGGGATGTGCCTCAGATCATGGGGAACGGCAGCCGAAAGCCTCTCGTAGATCATGCCACGCTGAACATTG
>Ga0256405_10009843_pt1 | contig 12896 bp, 6 predicted proteins | sample RumenRJG_02DNA_FD_189096 | JGI IMG/M metagenome (GOLD analysis project Ga0256405, IMG submission 189096) | Bovine rumen microbial communities from Lethbridge, Alberta, Canada - RJG_02 | ecosystem: Host-associated > Mammals > Digestive system > Stomach > Rumen | place: Canada: Alberta | collected...
CGCGGTCCTACGATACTCATTTCTCCTTTGAAGATATTAAAAATCTGTGGCAGTTCATCCAGACTGGTTTTGCGCAGGAATTTTCCTACCTTTGTGATGTACTGCTCCGGATTCTCCAGCATATGTGTCGGCACATCCTTCGGTGTGTCAATCCGCATGGTACGGAATTTGTAAATCTGGAAGAAACTCCGGTGGATGCCGACACGCTTCTGCTTAAATAGTATCGGTCCCGGTGTATCCAGTTTGATCGCAATACATAAAAAAAGAAGGAGTGGTGATAAGATCACGATCGCCATCCCACTTAATATGATATCAATTCCTCTTTTGATGTAATGGTATCCTTTCATGGCGTTTTCTCTCCTTCTTCATAGATACGTTTTTATTTATTCTCCCCTGCCAATTCCGGGTGATACGTCGGCACAATTTTCTTGACACACTCCCGGATGTCTTCCGGTTCTGTCACAACGTACTCTTTTAATTCTTCCAACTGCTGCATGAATTTTTCTTCATCCAGCTCAATCGGTTTACCGATATGAATCAGATTGTTTGCAGTGTCCTGCATTCCTTCTTCATCCATCAGCATCTCTTCATAAAGTTTTTCTCCCGGGCGAAGTCCTGTGAAAATGATATGGATATCCTCATCCGGCTTGTGACCGGAAAGAAGAATCAGGTTCTTTGCCAGATCCAGAATCCTGACCGGCTCTCCCATATCCAGAACAAAAATTTCTCCACCTTTGGCATAGGTGCCCGCCTGCAGTACCAGAGATACCGCTTCCGGAATTGTCATAAAATACCGCACGATATCCGGATGGGTAACCGTGACCGGACCTCCACGCTCAATCTGTTTTTTGAACAGCGGAATCACACTTCCGTTACTGCCAAGCACATTTCCAAAACGCACGGCTACGAAATCTGTCTTCGATCTGCGGTTATAGGTCTGAATGATCATCTCACAGATGCGCTTGCTGGCACCCATGATATTGGTTGGGTTGACTGCCTTATCCGTGGAAATCATCACAAATTTCTTCACACCGTACCGATCTGCCGCCTGCACAATCTTCCATGTGCCAAGCACGTTATTCTTAATTGCCTCGTTCGGACTCTCTTCCATGAGAGGCACATGTTTATGTGCCGCTGCATGATAGATAATCTCCGGCTTGTAATGTTCAAAAATCCAGTTCATACGATTCGTATTCCGCACGGATGCGATCAGCACAACAAGATCCAGCTCTGGAAACCGGACTTTCAGTTCGTTTTGCACATCATAGGTCGTATTCTCGTAAATATCCACAATAATTAGCTGTTTTGGCTTGTGTGCGGCAATCTGCCGGCACAATTCGCTTCCGATGGAGCCACCGCCACCGGTCACCATGATTACCTTTCCGGATACATAATCCATGATAGACTGCAGATCAACGGTCACCGGATCTCTGCCTAACAGGTCATTGACATCTACATCTTTTAATTTGCTGACGCTGACATCGCCGTTTACAAGCTGGTAAATGCCGGGCAGACGTTTCAGTGTGCATCCGGTTTCTTTGCAGATATCAAGAATCCCCTTGATCTGTTTCTGTGTGGCCGATGGCATGGCAATGATGATCTCATGCACATGCAGTTCTTCGACTTTTTCCAGAATATCGCTCCGATCTCCTACGACTTTCGCTCCATGAATATAATTGCCAATCTTGTTCCGGTCATCATCAATCACACCAACAACCTTCTTTTTCACATAGCGGCTGTTGTTGATTTCTTTGATGATCTGGTTTCCTGCATCCCCTGCTCCGATCACAAGTACATTCCGTCTGTACACACCGGCTCTGCGCATATTGCGAAGCACACGCAGACCGCGGTAAGAATATCTGCATCCCATGACAAATACAAACAGAAACAATCCATACAGAATGTAAAAGCTTCTTGGCACCGGGTACATATCCCCCCAGTTCCGAAGCAATATCAGCACTGTCACAACAACGGTATCCAGAATACATGCTGAAACCACATACATCATTTCCAATGCTCCCGCATAGCTCCAGAGACTGGAATACAGCCGGAGCAGCCAGAAAATGATCAGTGTAACAATGATCATAAAAGGAAGTGCTCTCCACACTTCATCCATATATTGAAACGGTACGCTTTTGATATTCAGATCAAACCGAATCAATAACGCAACTATGCTTGCAGCAAACACTGCAAGCACGTCGTAGCACATCAGAAAAATCCGTCTGATCAGTAATTGTTTATCTTGAATGATTTTTTTCATAATTTCAATCTGTTATTTTTGATTCTTTCTCTGTTTTCTCGATTGTTTTTTCGATGATTTCTTCCTGACTGAGGATTCTGTCACTCCTGCCCCTTGCGTATTCTGTACCATCTGCGCGGTATCTGCTTTTGCACTCTCTGCTGCTTTTGGAATACTCTGTTTTACGGCAGTATCACTTTCCGCAGAAACCGCTGTTTCTTTAACAAAGAGATTTTCTTTCTTTACGAGCATACGGTTCACTGCAAGTTCCAGACCAAGCATACCCCAGAATACCGGAGCAGTACATACATTGGAATCGTTTGCGATACCTGCAATCATGTACACCAGCACTGCCGCAAATAATCCAAATCCAACCCAGCTGATACTCTCGTGCAGATCCACTCTGCGGTAAATGCGTATCGACTGTACCAGATACCAGAACAGAAATACCAGAAGTGCCAGAGTACCGAGTAATCCGGTTTCCACCCACTGCTGCAGATACCAGCTATGGGCTTTTACGTCATAACTGTTTGCTCCATAAACATAGTTCTGACTAATATAATCTTCCTGTGGGACTTCAAACATATAGGTATTTGCCCCACTCCCCATAAAAGCATGCTTTCCAAGAAGAGGAATCGTTTTATTCCAGATATGTCCACGGTTACTCATTGCATCATCCAAAAATACGTTTGAAACCTTCGGATTCTCAAACTTCACTAATTTTCCTGCTGGATTCAGATACTCATATCCATTCTCATCGGTATTTATGAAGTTCCACTGCACACCATCAATCGTTGCACAAATTCCGGGCAGGTTATCTCCAAAAGATACCGGTTGCAGCTGTACCCCAGAAAAACGGCTGTCATCCATCGTTGTCACCTGGTTATCTGCATCCACTATCGTCTGACTTAACTCATTTCCATCCGAATCTTTGCAACTGATCTGTGTTGTTCCATCCTCTCCCACGGCATAAGAAACACTCAGTTTATTCCCGTGAATGTCAAGCACAACATCATCCGTATTGGTTTCTACTCCATTCAGAGCCCATCTGTCACTCATCCGGTATGTACCAACAATTGTATTTTTTATATTTTCACCTGCTGAGGTGGTATTTCCAAGTATGATTGCTGCTATAATCCCAATTACCACTACAACAGCACCCACAACAAACAGTTTTTTCTTCCGGCTCAAAAGCACAAGTATAAGTACCACTGCTGCCAATGCAAGAGCCATCCATCCACTCGCACTGCCGCTTCCTTTCAAGCAGATGGCACAGCATACTACCGCTACTGCCAGCACTATCCGATGCCATATCTTTTTTGACGCAATAAACAGGCATACCGCCAGCACAATGAGCATACCAAAATAAAACGATAAAAAGTTCGGATTGTATAATGTCGTATAAGAAGTTTTCGGTGCAAAATTAAATGTCAGCTCTTTTAAATTCTTCCACCATCCAGGATTTGTGATCAAATGTTTTCCAAAATTTGACTGAAAGAAGTCCAGTCCAAAATACTGAAATACGCCGATCACTGTAACAATAGCCATGCCAATGCCCGAAATTTTCAAAATGAATTCCACATGTTTTTCTTCATTCACAAAATTATACACATAATAACACAGCAGCATATACGCAAAAACTACCCACACAGACTCAAAAAGTTCATAAGTTCCACCAGATACCCAATGCTTATGCTTTGAAAAAAGTGCTGACATCAGAACAAAAAGTCCGTATACCATCAGAAAATAAAAAGAATTTTCAAACTGCAGGGTCTCTTTCTTCACATAATGCCGATACAACAGAATTGCAGCCATCACCACTCCAATGATTACAATCGCAATCATCTTCCATGCAAAAAAGAAATCTGTCTGTGTATCTGAATTGGCCGGAAACCAGTCAAACTGCGACAGATTTGAATTATAGGAATACATATGTACAAGCAATGGCACAAACCCCATCATCAAAATGACGGGAATCATCAGCTTATTCGTCTTTTTTAAATTTCGATATCCATTCTCACTCAAAGTTTTCTCTCCTTAGTAAACAATTTTTCTAGAATATAATACCCCTAAACCTCCGTTTTTTCAACACGTAAAATATATATAATAGGTAAAAACACTTTTTTGTTACTTGTGTGTTACTTAAAAATTTTACAAATAAATGTGTATGATTGACACGATAATATAAATTTTTACACACGAAAGGAAGAAAAATGAGATTACCAAACGGATACGGCGGAGTCGTAAAACTCTCCGGCAACAGAAGAAGACCCTACGCAGCACGCATCACTACGGGCTGGCACATCAATGACATCACTGGAAAGCGCATCCAGCACTACCAGATTCTGGGCTACGCTCCTACCCGGTCAGAAGCTCTGCAGATTCTGGCACGTTACAACAATTATCCCATCGATGGGGAAACGCTGAAATTAACCTTCCGGGAAATTTATCTCCGATGGTCCGAAGAAAAGTTTCCTACCATTTCCCACTCCAACATCAAAGGCTATCGGGCGGCCTTTGCCACTTGTGAAGACATTGCTGATATGCCATTTCACAATTTGAGACTCAATGATTTACAGCAGGTGATTGATCACAGCGGCAAGAACTATCCCACCCTGAAAAAAATCCGTGTTCTCTTTAACCAGCTCTATTCTTATGCCATGAAACACGAAATTGTCTCAAAAGATTATTCTGCCTATGTAAATATCTCGAAATACAAAGACCGGAATCCAAATAAAAACATACGAAGCTGTTTTTCCACCTCTGAGATTTCTCTCCTGTGGAAACACAAAAACGATCCCTATTGCCAGACAGTCCTCATGCTGATATACAATGGGGTCCGTGTCTCAGAGCTTTTGGATCTGAAAAAAGAAAATGTTCATCTGTCCGAACAATATTTTGATGTCATTGACAGCAAAACCGAAAACGGCATTCGAAAAGTTCCGATTGCTGACAAAGTACTCCCCTTTTACCAGCGCTGGCTTCATGACTGTTCTGATTGTGAATATCTCATCCATACTCTGGACAGCCAGCATTTTACCTATTATATGTATTACCACAATGTTTTCCAGCCTCTGATGTTTCGTCTGCACATCGATCATACACCTCACTGCTGCCGGCACACCACGATTTCCCTGCTCGCCGAAGCACATGTCGATCAGACTACCATCAAAAAAATTGTCGGTCATTCCGGCGCTATGTCCCTGACGGAACGGATTTACACGCATCTGGATGTACCTGCGCTGGTCGAAGCCATAAATCAGATTTAATCGCTTCTTGTATGTTGCTTGCGTGTTACTTGTAGAAGTGATTTTGCCCCAAACTCTGTTTATAAATCCGGTATTTCCAATACTTCCGCGGAAAATACCATGCGTATTTCCGGTTAAGGTAACTTACAAGACTTCTACAAAGAAGAGTGCTAAGGCTAAGACAAAGAAACTTACTTACACATTAACAGTAGCTAAGCCAGGTGTTACTTTATCTGGAGATTCTGTAGTAGCAGTTGGAAGCACAACTAAGTTAACAAATACTAAGAAAAATTCTTCAAGAGCTACAATCGCTTACACATCAAGTGATGATTCTATCGCAACAGTAGCAGCTGACGGTACAGTAACTGGTGTTAAGGCTGGTAAGGTAACAATCACAGCTAAGATTACCGTTGGTAAGGATTCAGCTGAAACTACTAAGGATGTAGAAGTAAAGAATGTTATTTTAGATTCTGTTACTCCTACAGAAGCAAATAAAGTTGTTGCTATTGTAAAAGGTAATACCAAGAACCTTAAGAAAGCAGATTTTATTGTAACTGGTACTGAAACAAAAGCAACTGTAGCTGTGACAGATATTAGTGTTGATGCAAAGGATGCTACAAAGGTTACTCTTACTCTTGCAGCTAAACTGACAGATGCAAAAGAGTACGGTGTTGCATTAGATGGTATCACAAAGACATTTGTAGCTTCTGATGGAAAGGTTGATTCTATTTCCGTTGATCCAGTTCAGATCCCATATGCTGAAGCAACAGAAATTGACCTTTTAGCAAAAGATACAAAGGGAATTATTGTAAATAGAATGAAATGGAACAACCCAGATGCTGGATTCTCTTTCACATTTACTAAATATGATGGAACTTTACAGGGCGAAAAACTTTATCTGAATAAGATTGGTTCTGTTGCAGAAGGAAAGATTACTTATACATCTTCTGAATATAATGCTGATGGAACTCCTAAGGTAAAGCTGGAACAGCCATTTACAATTACTGCTGTTGATCAGGCAACTGTTAACAATTATGCTGTACGTCTTGGTGGAAAAACTGCTGACAAGTTTGATAAGCTGAAAGATGATAATAAACTTGCTGTTGAAGATAATAAGTATGCATTTGTTAAAATTAAAGATGCAAATGATAAAGAAGTATCTGATTATAGTAAGTACACAGTAGAAAGTTCTGATAAGAATATTCTTATGCTTGGAGATAGTAAGTTGGTAAAAGGAGCAAATGACTACTATGTTCAGCTTAAAGCAGTCACAACTGGAACAGCATATATCATTATTAAAAAAGATGGCAAATATTGCACATCCCTTCCAATCAATGTGGTTGCTAAGAGAGAAGCAGCTTCTTTAACTATCGACAATGCTGCATTTACCTTATCTAATACAACAAAAATTGCTGATAATAAAGTTGTAACTGCTAAGGCAAAAGACCAGTATGGTGATGATATCACTATCGGTGCTAATGCTCTTTCAGCAGAATGTGTATATGTTGATGCTAAGAGTGGTTCTGCTGTTACAGTTTCAGAGGTAAATAGTGATAATACTCATAAGTATGTTGAGAAAACTGCTTATGATAAGATTACATTCAAGGGTGAAGTTGCACCGGGTACTTATACATGGACAATTAATCTGAAAGTTTCTGATACTAAGACATTAAAGCAGACTGTTTCTGTTACTGTAAAGAATCTTGATGTGTCAAAGGATAATCAGAATAATACCAGCTATGCATTAGCAGCTTCTGCTAGTGAAATTGATGCTGTTGTTAAGGATGATGCCAAGTCTGGTGATTCTTCTGATGCAACCGTACAGATTTTTAAATGCTTAGACGGAGTAAAATATGATAATCAAACTGTTAATTATACTGTAAAGAAAGATGGCAAAGTTGTTACAGGTGCTGGCCTTTCTGTTGATGGTACTACTGTTAGCAATGAGAAAGCTAATGGTAAAAAATTAACGATTACAGCTATGTCCGTAAGTAGTGATAAGAAAGGTGATAAGAAAGCAACAAAACTTGCAACAGGAACTTATGAAGTAACTGCAGAGTGGTCTGTTGGTGACAAAACTTATTCTCAGAAGACTCAGGTTGTTGTAAAGGATACTCAGACAGGTGCTGACGCACAGGTTGTAAATGATGGTGTATCTACTGCTACAAAGTCTACTGTAAAAGATCTTGCTGAGAATACATTAAAGGTTGATCTTGGAGATACAACTTATGTAAATGACGGAAAATCAGGAAATCAGACATTAACAATCACAAAAGTTGAAGGAAATACAATTTCAGCTTCTGGAGATATCACAGATGTAAGAGATCTTGCTCCTGGCGCAGAAGTTAATATTTCTAAGATTACTTTTACTGCTAAAACATCCAGTGGTGTATCTTACGATTATACTGTATCTGTAGGAAGAACAGTAAAAAACAAATAATTAAATTTGTTAGAAAGAGGTTGCTTTCGGGCAACCTCTTTTTCAAGTATAAAAAAGGATCTGAAATAACAGATATATATTTAAAATCCGTAAATTTGCCATTGCGTAAAATAAAATCCGAACCTACAGAACATGATGCAAATGAGAGCCCGTGAAATAATCTCTGTAAATTCAACACTATAAAGGTCTTCTATGATAAAATATTAAAATCATAGGAGGCCTTTTATTATGGCAAACAGAAAAAAAGAAGTTTACAAACCAAAACCAATGACCGAAGGAAAAAGAAATCTTATCCAGGGTCTGCTTCAGGAGTACGATATCCAATCTGCTGAGGATATTCAGGATGCTTTAAAAGATCTGCTTTCCGGAACAATTCAAGATATGCTTGAAACGGAAATGGATGATCATCTAGGCTATGACCGTTATGAAAGATCCGGTGAGCCTAACTACCGTAATGGTATGAAATCCAAAACTGTCCGCAGTAAATATGGTGAATTTCAGGTAGATGTCCCTCAGGATCGCCAGAGTTCTTTTGAGCCACAAATACTTCCAAAGCGTCAAAAAGATATTTCTTCGATTGATGACAAGATTATCTCAATGTATGCAAAGGGAATGACTACTCGACAGATTTCAGAAACCATAGAGGATATTTACGGCTTTGAAGTAAGTGAAGGAATGGTATCGGATATCACAGATAAACTCCTTCCACGAATCGAGGAATGGCAGAATCGTCCTTTGTCCCCTGTGTATCCTATCGTTTTTATTGATGCGGTACACTTTTCTGTACGTGATGATGGTGTGATCAGGAAACTTGCAGCATATGTCGTGCTTGGTATGAATGAAGATGGCATGAAAGAAGTCCTAAGCATTGTTGTGGGCGAAAATGAAAGCAGTAAATACTGGCTGTCTGTCCTGAACAGCTTAAAGAATCGTGGAGTTCAGGACATTCTCATTCTCTGCTCTGATGGTTTGACCGGTATCAAGGATGCAATCTCTACGGCATTTCCAAAAACGGAGCAGCAACGTTGTATTGTACATATGGTGAGAAACACGCTTAAATACGTTGCAAACAAGGATATGAAAGCATTTGCAAAAGATTTAAAGACAATCTATACCGCTGCAGATGAAGAAACCGCAAGAAAGCAGTTAGAGTCTGTAACAGAAAAATGGTCTGCCCAGTATCCAAGTGCGATGAATCGCTGGCACGAAAACTGGGATGCAATATCCCCAATCTTCAAGTTTTCCAAGGAGGTTCGTACCGCATTTTACACTACAAATGCCATAGAATCGCTGAATTCCTGCTATCGTAGATTGAATAAGCAACGCAGTGTATTTCCAAGCTCTCAGGCACTTATGAAAGCCCTATATCTGGGAACTTTCGAGATCGCAAAAAAGTGGACAATGCCAATCAGGAACTGGGGAAAAGTTCGTGGCGAGCTGGAAATCATGTACCCTGACCGGATGCTGATATAGCAACAAAAGCTGGAATATCAAGAGTAAATATACGCCCAGATTTTCTGGGCGCTCTTGACATACCAGCTTATTTTTGCTATTAAATAAACAACGGCTTAACAGCAGAAACCGCTGTCAAGCCGCATCAATTATCATAGAAGATCTAAATTTACAGAAAAAATTTCACACCGTCGCAAATGAATTTATATCAGTAATTCAAGAGTCTTTTGGTAAATTTAATTCATCCACTATTGAGTTTGAATTTCCACACGTTTAAAGGAATCAGAATTCCAAGTAGTAAAATAAATACCAAAATATCAGCATTTGGCAATAAAACCGAATGCTGACACGATGCTATAAAGATGCAGATGCAAAATTTCCGCTTATTGAAATTTTTGCAATGCGTAAATCTATTTTTTTATAACTTTTTTTCAATGCAGATTTAGGAATTATTATTGTACAATCCTTATCACTATAGCTGGCAACATTTGTCTTGAAATTGTTCTTGCTATAAGATACAAGGCTTTTATTCGAAGAATCTTTTACAGAAACTTTGAATTTTGATACATTTGTGATTTTCCCATAACTATTATTGACCAATTTAAATTTTAAGTGCAAATTGCCTTTTGCATCAAATGATGCTGCATATGCTTTCATTTTCGATGTATTGTAAACAACATCTTTGATTGTAATTTTTTTGGCTTGATACTTGTTTGGTTTTACTGAAACGACACATGACAGCTTTTTGTTATTTGACAACTTTACCATAATTGTAGTTTTTCCGATGTTTTTTGCGGAAATTTTTCCTGAATTATTTACCGCTGCAACTTTCTTATTGCTGGAACTACAACTTTTAATAGTTCCCCCTTCTGCCTTTAACTGTTTGTTAAAACCTTTTGTAAGATCAAGTTTTGAATAATTTAATTTTGTATTTTCTGAAATTCTGCTAACAGTTAGATCATAATTAACTTCTGTTTCAAAATTCATTTCAAGAATATAATCTCCGGCAGGAAGATGCATTGTATGTCTATTCTTATATGTTCCATTTTGTGCATTATATTGCCAATTAGGATCAGTAAAAGGAAGTGTATCACTTTTTATTGCAACCTCGTCTTTTTGATTTTTTATAACCAAACCAACAGTAGTTCTTTCATTAATTGCTAATTCAAAATAAATATCTGCTTCTTTCTCCAAACTAAAATTATAACGAATTGGGAAATTTTGACGCGCAGTATTAATCTTATGCATAATACTTATGTAATTATTATTTTCCTTAGCCTTCGCATTTACAGGAGTGCTCAAAATTGTGGAAAATATAATTAATAGAGAAAGTGCAATACTTGTTATTTTTTTTATCTTAGACATTTTCTTAGACCATCCCTCCATCTTATAAAAAAAGCTGCTACATTACGCAGCAGCTTTTTTAAGTCTACAAAACCTAATATTTAATTATTATTTTGCAACATTTGTAAAACTAGCATTTACTGGAACTGTCATCAGAACATAATTTGTAGAAGTAGTACCAGTCATCTTTACAAATACTTCGATAGATGTTACATATACAGTATTGCCAGCCGGCGTAGAATTAACTTTGATAATTCTACCAGAAATATTCTGAATAAGACCATCATATGTAAGTTCAGCATACTGAGTGTTGGCAAGTGCATCTGCTACAGGCATACCGTTCAAATCATTCTTCTTTACATTAATAGTAGCTGATGTGTCCTGCTCATCCTTAATTGTAAAGCTTCCTGATACACTTACAGTATTTTTATTTACTGTAAATTTAGCAGTTACATAATAAGTACCAGCTACAAGATTCTTCTGGAAACCATTTCCACCTGTAATAGCAGAACATGAAACAGCTTTAATATTGATTGCACTAGCTCCACTTTTATCAATGTACTTAGAATCAATATCTTTTCCATTTGAGTCTTTAACAGTATACTCAACATCCCCACTGTATGTTCCAATAGGAGCACCGTTACCCATCTTATCAACACTTACTGAAACTAAGATATCTTTAGCTGCAGTATCGGTACCAACAGTGGTATTTACTTCAGTTGGAAGTGAAAGCTGATATGCCTGAGTATTAGATTTTTTAACAAAGTTAACAGTGAATGTTCTGTTAATTTCTTTGTTATCAGTATCTTTTAATGTAACCTTATAAGTGTATGTTCCATAATATGTTGGGCAGTTGGTTGTAAAAGCAGAACCAGTCACTGCAATAACTGCTTTCTTATCATTAACTGAAGCGGTAAGGAAATTTGCCTTTGCATTTTCATTTGGCTTAGCAAGATTAGTAACAGTTGCTGACTTGATAGCCATATCTGAACCATACTGATCTTTTAACTTAGCTTCAATAGATACAACAACATCTGACTGATCCATTACAGTTACAGAAGTCTTATTTAAATCAACAGATGTTGCAGAAGCTTTTCCCTGTACCTGAACAGGTAAAGAAAATACAACTTTTCCATCTTTCTTTACTAAAATATAAGTATCACCAGCACTTACACCATTAATTGTAACCGCATTGGATCCAACACCAGTTGAAGAAAGCGTTGTTGCATCTACTACAAGTTTTGTAGGATCAGCAGTTTCTACAGAATAAACTGTATAATCAGATACATCATTTCCATTTTCATCTGTAATTCGGAAATAAGCATTTTCCTGATTACCAACCTTAATTGCAGTATTTGCCTTAAAGGAAGAAGCTTTCCAAGAAGGAGCTTTACCAATGGTTACAGCATAATTGTAATTGATTGTTGATGGATCTACAGCTGTGATTGTTGCAGTATCTTCAATCTTTCCTGTTTCTGTTCCATCAGTTCCGAATGTACCAGTATGGTAAGTAATCTTAGCAACCATAGTATCACCTACAGTCGGAAGATATACATCTGTTCCCTGTACATAACCCTTAGTAATTGTAAGAGCTGTTGTAACCTGTCCTTTTGAAGAGTTAGCATTTGTCAGGTCGAAGTATCCTAATACAACACCCTTTGCATCTTTTGTCACTGCCTGAACTGGTGTTTTAACTCCAGCAGGTACTTCTGTCTTAGTAAGAGCAACCTTTGCAACGGTATTATCTGTTGCTGTAAATGTAGCTGTAGATCCAGCATACTCTACAGAATACTCTTTTGCATCTGTCATTCCTGTGAATGTCTCGATAACATAAGTGTTCTCAACACCCTTCTTAGCAGAAATAGACTTAACAGCTACAGTAGCCTTTGTTGCTGTATTTGTAATCTTAACATCTGCAGGCTTAATATCCTTGGTATCACCAACGATAACAGCTTCAATCTTATTGTACTCTGTCTGATCAGCACTCTTTAAGATTGCTTTCTTTACCTCTACTTCCTGAGTAGCTGTAGCTGTATCTTTACCAATTGTAAGCTTAGCTGTGATTGTAGCCTTACCAGCCTTAACACCCTTTACAGTTCCGTCTTCAGAAACTGTTGCGATTGTCTCATCACTGGATGTGTAAGCAATCTTAGCTCTTGAAGAAGCCTTCTTA
>Ga0256405_10009845_pt1 | contig 12895 bp, 9 predicted proteins | sample RumenRJG_02DNA_FD_189096 | JGI IMG/M metagenome (GOLD analysis project Ga0256405, IMG submission 189096) | Bovine rumen microbial communities from Lethbridge, Alberta, Canada - RJG_02 | ecosystem: Host-associated > Mammals > Digestive system > Stomach > Rumen | place: Canada: Alberta | collected...
TAACCAATCACGACTTTACAGTTGTAAATATCGCCTCGATCGGATTTATATTTATAATAATCGCATTCGTATTCAAGTCAGCTTCTCTTCCATTTTTACTTGTAGCTGTCATTGAATTTGCGATATTTATAAATATGGGAATACCATTTTACACAAAGACCTCACTTCCATTTATAGCTTCTATCGTAATCGGCACTATCCAACTTGGTTCAACTGTCGATTATGCAATCCTCATGACCACAAGATATCAGAAAGAGCGTCGCAAAGGAGCTGAAAAGAAGGAAGCCATAAGCATAGCTTCACAGACCTGTACAAAATCAATAATGATCTCCGGATTCTCGTTCTTTGCAGCAACATTCGGAGTAGCGCTTTATTCAAAGGTAAAGATCATCAATTCACTTTGCATACTTATGTCAAGAGGAGCCCTGATAAGTATGGTGACAGTTATATTCATACTTCCATCAGTACTTATGCTTTTCGACAAGATCATAGTACACACCAGCAGACATTTTTTACCTGAAAAAAAGCTGATCCAGACCATAGGAAGGGAAGGTTAAAATGATGAATAAGACTTTAGTTAAGAGTATAACAACATTTGCAGCAACTGCCCTTATAGTAGGCTGCCTTGGCGGACTTACCCCAAGCGAAAGTGCAAAAGCTGCTGAAGATAAAAAGATAAGCATTGCAAGCTGCAACGATATAAATGTTATTTCAGACAAGGAGCTTTCAAGAAGAACAAACGGACTTTCAAATATACTTCTTGCAGACGCAGGCGATACAAAAAAATCAGGCAATTACAATAAGGATGAAACCGTTTATGTATTTACAAGCGCAGACGGTACCCAGAAGAAGATCATTGTAAGCGACTGGCTTAAAAACATGAACTCCGAAGCAAGCATCACAGATGCAAGCAACCTTACAGACATCAAAAATGTAAAGGGTGATGAGAAATTCACACAGAACGGTGACGGACTCACATGGGATGCCAACGGTTCAGATATCTATTATCAGGGAACCTCAACAGAAAAGTCACCGATTGGAATAAAGGTTTCATACAAGCTTGACGGAAAAGATATCACACCTGAGGAGCTTGCCGGAAAAAGCGGTAAGGTCACCATCCGTTTTGATTATACAAACGATGCAACAAAGAAGGTTAAAATAAAGGGCTCGGATACCGATATTTCCGTTCCATTTACAGTAATAACCGGAATGATGCTTCCTGAAGATAAGTTTTCAAATATTCAGGTAACAAACGGCAAAGTCGCTTCCGAAGGTAAAAATGTTGCGGTCGTAGGCGTTACTTTCCCGGGTCTTAAGGAAAGCCTTGACCTCGATAAGGATACAAATGTTCCTGAATACTTCGAAGTAACTGCTGATGCAACAGATTTCGAACTTAACATGACACTTACCTGTGCACTTCCGGACGTAATCTCAGGTGCCGTAGATACCGACAACAAAACTATAAGCGACCTCAAAGACATGTTAAATGAGCTTTCAGACGGCAAGGAAGACCTTCAAAAGGGTGTGAATGACCTTAAAGACGGCACAAGCAAGCTTAAAGACAAGTCCGGTGACCTTAAAGATGGGGTAAACAAGCTCGATGATGGTGCCAAAGATCTTAAAGATGGTGCCGATAAGCTGCATACTGGTGCCAAAGACCTTAAAGATGGCGCAAAGAAAGTTTCTGATGGAACTACAAGCGTAAAGGACGGTGCAGGAAAGCTTGCAACAGGAGCCACAAGCCTTAAGACCGGTGCAGACAGCCTTAAGAGCGGTGTAACTGCAATATCAAAGGGGGTAGGCGACCTTAGCAATGGTCTTTCTCAGGTCAGCAGCGGTGCCTCTGTCCTTGCTTCAAGCAGCAAGCAGATCACAAGCAATGCAGCTTCAATTTCCGAGGGTGCTGCCGCTGTTGATAAGGGTGTAAATGAACTTGCCGGAAGTATCAATACAATAGGCTCATCTTTACAGACACAGATTGCTGCACTTGACAGCCAGACAGCCGATTACAAGGCAAAGATGGGTGCACTTGTTGCAAAATATGGTAGTGAGACAGCTATAGCCGCAAACCCTACAGACTGGGCTGCATACAACCAGATGAAGGGAGCTGTAGGAGCACTTACAACAGTAAGTGATGGCTTAAAACAGCAGGCTGCAAGTCTTTTAAGCACAGAAAATCAGACAAAGGTCAAAACACTTGTTGCAGGCGCAGATAAACTTGCAGGTGGTGCATCTGAGTTCTCAAAGGCTGTATCTTCACTTCCTTCAAGTGCACAGACACTTTCCGAAGCACTTACAAAGCTCTATAATGGAAGTCTTACTCTTAAGGCTGGTGCAGACAGTGCCGCAGAAGGAGCCGGAAAGCTTTCAAGCGGCGCAGACAGTCTATCAACAGGTGCAACTACTCTTAAGACTGGCGCAGGTACACTCAGTACAGGAGCACAGACCCTCTATAAGGGTACCGATACTCTTTACAACGGTGTAGATAAGCTTGCAAATGGTACAAGGGATCTTAAGAAGGGTACCGGAGATCTTAAGGATGGCACCGGAAAGCTTATAAATGGTGTAGGTGACCTCGATGAAGGTGCAGGAAAGCTTAAAGATGGTGTAAATAAGCTTATAGATAAACTTTCAGATAAAGATTCATCCGAGCTTATAGACAGACTCGATGCAGTTATGGATGCAGGCGAGGAATACACTACATTCACAAAGCTTGCAGACGGACAGACTGGTTCAGTTAAATTCATTATAAAGACAGATGCTATAAAGGCAGCAAAGAACTGAAAAATTCATTAAACCAAAAGAGAGAACCGATAAAAATCGGTTCTCTCTTTTTTTGCCCCTCGAAAATCAAACTTCGATAGTTAATTCCTTATCGTAAGTCTCGTTCTTCTTGCGGCAGATTTCAACAAACTTATCAAGAGGGATATCATGAAGCTGCTGCTTCTCGCCTCTTATTGTTACAGATACAGTATTTGTCTCTGCTTCCTTATCACCTACAACTACGATGTAAGGAGTCTTGAAATGCTTGAAATCCTTGATCTTGGAATTCATGTTCTTGTCTGCGTAATCAGCTTCTACACGAAGTCCTGCATCAAGAAGTGCATCCTCAACCTTGTGAGCGTAATCGTTATGCTCTGTACGGATAGGCACGATTGAAACCTGTGAAGGTGAAAGCCAGAATGGGAATGCACCCTTATAGTTTTCAATGATTATACCCATAAATCTTTCAAATGAACCAAAGATAGCTCTGTGGATAACTACAGGCTGCTGCATGGTTCCATTGTCATCCTGATACGTAAGACCGAAGTTATGAGGAAGCTGGAAGTCAAGCTGGATAGTACCACACTGCCACTCACGTCCAAGCGCATCCTTTATCTGAAGGTCAATCTTGGGACCATAGAATGCTCCATCACCTTCATTTATATCATAATTGCCTTCACCATACTTCTTGTTGAGAATGTTCTTAAGAGCCTCTTCTGCATGGTTCCATACGTTGATATCACCCATGAAATCATCAGGTCTTGTTGAAAGCTCGGCTCTGTAAGTGATGCCAAATACAGAATAGATCTCATCAGCAATCTGCATGATATCTGCAATCTCTTCCTCAATCTGTGATTCCATTACGAATGTATGGTCGTCATCCTGACGGAACTCCTGTACACGGAAAAGACCGTTAAGCTGACCGCTCTTCTCTTTTCTGTGGATAACGTCTATCTCGTTGTAACGGATAGGAAGTTCCTTGTAAGAATGATTTGTTCTCTTGTAGGTAAGCATTGCATTAGGACAGTTCATAGGCTTTGCTGCCATAAGATCCTTTGCCTCTGGTGTCCAATCTGAATCAGGAACTATGAACATGTTGTCTCTGTAATGAGCCCAGTGTCCACTGATGTCCCAAAGCTTACGACTGTTGATAACAGGAGCACTGATCTCCTGATATCCATGACGGTCATGTATCTTTCTCCAGAAATTAACAAGAGCCTTGTAACTCTTCCAACCCCTTGGAAGCCAATATGGCATACCAGGTGCAGTTTCATTGAACATGAAAAGACCAAGTTCAGGTCCGATTTTCTTATGATCTCTTTCAAGAGCTTCTTTGATAAGTTTGAGATGTTCCTTTAATTCCTGTTGGTTAGGGAATGCATAAACATATATTCTCTGAAGAGTGATGCCCCTCTTCTCATCTCCGCGCCAATAAGCACCGGAAACTGCCTTTACCTTGAAAGCAGTAGAGAGAAGTTCTTTTGAATTATCAACGTGAGGGCCTCTGCAGAGGTCAACATAATCATCACCTGTATAATATACAGTGATGGTTTCATCTTCAGGCAGATCATTGATAAGTTCTGTCTTAAATTCCTGATCTTTGAACATTGTAAGTGCTTCCGACTTGGAAACTTCTTTTCTTGTCCAATCCTCGCCCCTCTTCATGATTTCCTTCATCTTTGCTTCGATCTCAGGGAAATCTTCTTCTGTAACTGTACGAGGGAGTTTGAAATCGTAATAGAAACCGTCAGCAATCTGAGGTCCTATTGCATACTGCACATTCTCTTTGCCAAAGATCTCGATTACTGCCTTAGCAAGAACGTGTGCCAATGAGTGACGATAGACCGTGAGAAATTCTTCTTTCTCCATAATAAAAACCCTTTCTTTTTCTCAGCAGATGCAGCCTCTGTGAACACCATCCACATCCTGACCATCCGCCTGTTTTAAGGTTATGTGTCGGGTTATCCCGAAAACACAATCACGTCTTAGATTATGAACCCTTAAAGCCAAAAAAGCAAGTACAAATCACAAAACAGCATAAATTCTGACTCTCGGTTTATTTCAACAAAAAAGCCCTCCTCCGGAACATTCTCCGAAGGAAGACCCTTTTATTTAATCAGGTTGAAATGATTCTTTACTTTGTAACAGTCTTAACTGCTTCTATAACTGCTTCTTTTGTAATACCAAACTTCTCAAAGAGAACATCTCCAGGAGCTGAAGCACCAAAGCCCTTCATTCCGATTGAAATACCGTCAAGACCAACGTATCTGTCCCAGCCAAATGTTGAGAGAGCTTCTACTGAAACTCTTGCGCGGCAAGCCTTTGGAAGTACGCTTTCCTTATACTCAGCGCTCTGCTCTTCAAATACATCCATACATGGCATTGATACGACTCTGATATCGATACCCTCCTTTGCAAGCTCTTCCTTCGCCTGCATACCAAGATGTACTTCAGAACCACTTGCTATAACGATAGCATCAGGAATTTCCTTCTTGCTGTCTGCAAGAACATAAGCACCCTTAAGTGCATCCTTGCCTGAGCCAGGAAGCTGTGGAAGGTTCTGACGTGAGCCTATGATCGCTGTAGGTGTTTCCTTGCTTGTAAGTGCTGCATACCATGCTGCTGAAGTCTCTCTGCCATCTGCAGGACGATATACATGGAAGTTAGGCATGCTTCTGAATTCAGCAAGCTGCTCGATAGGTTCATGTGTAGGCCCGTCCTCACCAACACCGATTGAATCGTGTGTAAGCACATAGGTAAGAGGCAGCTTCATAAGTGATGAAAGTCTTGCCATTGGCTTCATGTAATCACTGAATACGAAGAAAGTAGATACATAAGCCTTGAGACCTGAAAGAGCAAGTCCGTTGCCCATAGCGGTCATTGCAAGCTCTCTTATACCAAAGTGGATATTACGTCCTGCATAATTGTCAGCTGAGAAGAATGGCTCATCCTTCATATCTGACTTTGTAGAAGGAGAAAGGTCTGCTGAACCGCCAAAAAGTGCAGGAATCTTATCCTTAATTCTGTTAAGCACCATGCCAGAGGTGTTTCTTGTAGCCATTGGCTTGTCTTCGAATTCCCAGAATGAAGGATCGTCGTAAAGCTTCTTTGCGATATCTGCATCATGATATTCATCCCAAAGAGTCTTCATCTCAGGGAACTTAGCGCAGTAATCATTGAAAAGCTTCTTCCAGTCTTCTTCTGCCTTTGCACCCTTTTCAATCTTTGCAGCACAGTTTGCATAAACTTCCTCAGGTACAAAGAACGGCTCTTCTGAAGGATAGCCAAGCTTCTTCTTCATAGCAAGCACGCCCTCTTCACCAAGAGGTGAACCATGAACTGCTGCTGTACCTTCCTTTGGTGAACCAAAACCAATAACAGTATTAACCTTGATAAGTGAAGGACGTGTCTTATCTGCCTTTGCTTCCTCGATAGCAGCTCCGATAGCCTTGAGATCTGTACCATCTGCCACCTCGATAGTCTGGAAGCCAAATGCCTTAAATCTTGCAATTACATCCTCTGTGAATGATGTATCTGTATCACCTTCGATAGAAATACGATTGCTGTCATAGAAAACGATAAGCTTGTTAAGCTTAAGTGTTCCTGCAAGTGAAAATGCCTCATAGTTGATGCCTTCCATCATACATCCGTCACCACCGAGAACGTATGTATAGTGGTCTACTACAGGATAGCCTTTTTTATTGAAAACTGATGAAAGATGAGCTTCAGCCATTGCCATACCTACTGCCATAGCCATACCTGCACCAAGAGGGCCTGTTGAAGCTTCTACACCCTTTGTATGACGATATTCAGGATGTCCAGGTGTAAGTGAGTCCCACTGACGGAACTGCTTAAGGTCTTCAAGCTTAAGGCCATAACCGAAAAGATGAAGAAGTGAATAAAGAAGCATAGAACCATGTCCGCCTGAAAGAACAAAACGGTCTCTGTTTTCCCACTCAGGATCCTTAGGATTGTGGCACATGTGGTTTGCCCAAAGTTCATAAGCCATAGGTGCGCTGCCAAGAGGAAGACCAGGATGACCTGAATTTGCCTTCTGGATCGCATCAGCTGAAAGAACTCTGATGGCGTTGACTGTGAGATTTTCTACATCGCTCATTGTTAAAACCCTCCCCGGTTATTGTCGTACTGCTTTGCAATACAACGTTTTATAAAGCCTGCCGCTAAAAATGATTGCCTTCCGGCGATATACGGCATTATCTCAAGGACTGTACTGCTTAATCTCTGTTAAGGATGATATCCTCCGCATAAGGAAGCGTCTTTATCCAGTCACAGAAAGTATGCCATTCGGCAAGCTTGTGGTCCTTACGAGCATAATAAATATTTGTAAGCGTCTCATAATTAAGAGAACACGTGCGAAGCTGATTGTAGCTTTCAGGAAGCATCTGGATCATGTTGTACCAGTATGACTTATCCTTTGTTTCAAGGAACTTCAATCTGCTTTCTTCTATAACTTCTATGTATTTCTTAAATGAAGCCTTTGCCTCGGGTGTAAGATGGTCTGTGGAGAAGTCCTCCATAGCAAACTCTTTTGCCTGAATCTTGTGCATGGTACTGGTAGAATTGGCAACAGTTGCCACCTTGTAAGTATCGTATTCTTTCCACCAGTATATAGGAGCTGTAATATCCACAGATACAAATATCTGACGGATAAACTTCCTGTGGTCGCTTCCTGCTCTTGCAAGCCTCTTTGCAAGGTCCAAGTCATTAGGGCCAAGCACATAATTATGATCATTATCGTAAGCACTGTCCGACCTTGCCCATGAATTAAGTGGATTCCTTGCTCCGCGCATTGCGTTTTCAAGATTCATGACAGCGGTTCTTTCAAGTTTGATCATTTCAGCCTCACTTTCAGATTTACATAAACTATTTTACTACTTTCTTAACTACTTCTCAAGTAAAAGAAGTAAGAAAAACGGAATTTTCTTGCAAACACCCTAAGACTTACGCAATTATTTATTGCGCTCACCTTAAATCTATACTATACTAAGATGTGTGCTCCGGTTTTCTTGTGAGAACCATTCTGCAGATAGGATTACCCTTGGCAGAAAACTTCTCCTCATATTCGGTCATTACATTTCCTTCTACCCACTCGCTGTGGTGCAGATCGCGTGTAAATTCCGATATATCCCAGCCGGCCTCATTTGCCTCTTCGATTGAAAAGTCAAAGAGCGGCACATTATCAGTTTTAAAACAGATTTTACCATCCGGCACGAGCATTTTATCGTACCGTGCAAGAAACTGCCTGGATGTGAGTCTTCTTTTCGCATGACGGTCCTTAGGCCATGGATCAGAGAAATTCAGATATATCCGGTCTACCTCACCCTCTGCGAAAACATTATTTATGTCTTCGGCATCCATCCTTATAAATCTGAGGTTTGGAAGGAGCAGTTCGCTCTCCTTTTCTATACCTCTTACAAGGACACTTGAATATTTTTCAATTCCGATAAAATTTATATCAGGATGAAGGCCTGCAAGAGTGGTTATAAACTTACCCTTGCCCATACCTATCTCGATATAAAGAGGTGCCTTATTAGGGAAATATCCTCTCCAGGTGCCTTTTACAGATTCTGGCTCATGTACAACAAATTCGCTGTCCGCGATAGTATCACGTGAACCTTTTACATTACGAAGACGCATTATTTACCTCCATATAACCAAACAGTTTTACAGTACAGTATTTTTTTAGGATTGTCAATTTCATTTTTGGTATAAATTATGTCATTTTTAAGCATATTTAGAAAAATAATCAAAAAAGCCGCTGTAACAGCACTCATTTTTACAGCAGTAACAGGCAGCATTCCTACTGCAAGTGCCTCTGCTGCCACCGATTCATGGCCGGACTGCCCATCAATAAAGGCAGGCTCCGCTGTTGTAATGAACGTGGATACCGGAACGGTTCTCTTCGAAAAGGAAGGTACCAAAAAAGAGTACCCCGCAAGTATCACCAAAGTCATGACAGCACTTTTAGCCTTGGAAAACTGCAGTTCTCTTTCAGAGGATGTAGAATTTACCGACGAAGCCATAAATACAGGCGACAACGAAAGTTCCAGTATAGGTATGCAGATTGGGGAAAAGCTTTCCCTCGAAAATGCTCTGCATGGCATGCTCCTTGCCTCTGCAAATGAAGTCGCAAATGCAATCGCGATTCACGTAGGCGGCAGTGTCGATAACTTTGTCGGTATGATGAATGAAAAGGCAAGAGAGCTTGGCTGCGTGAACACTCACTTTGCAAACCCATGCGGACTTTATAATGAAAACCATTATACCTGTGCCTACGATATGGCTCTCATAGCAAGGGAAGCAGCAAGACACCCCGATTTCGTAAGGATAGCAGGGCTAAAAAAATATGTTATCCCAAAAACAAATAAAATAGATGAAACACGACCTATAGCAAACACACATCAGATGATAAATCCTGCTGAAAATCCGGAATATGGTTATGAATACTGCTATGCCGGAAAAACAGGCTACACCTCGGAGGCAGGCTATACACTTGTCTCCTGTGCAAAAAAGGGCAGCATGGATGTTGTGTGCGTCGTGATGAAGGCAGGGTGCCGCGCAGACCAATATGAAAGTTCTCTGAAGCTTTTAGACCACACTTTTAAGCGTTTCCGCATGGAAACAAGCGACAAAGTAACCCTTGATCCTGCTGTTTCAGGTTCTGCACTTTATACAAGGATCCTAAAAAAAGATCCCGTAGCAGTATTTACAGCTTCGGGACCTGCAATGCTCTCTATACCCAAAAAATGTGACTTTGACTCAGTAATAACGGACTGCACCTACGATGATTCGATCACATCAGTAAAAGAGGGTGCCAATATTGTAGGAACTATTGATTACATTTACCGCGACCATAAAATAGGTCAGACAGAGCTTATCTACACAGGTACCCAAAATCTATCTCTGATAGAAGCAACAGCTCCTGCAAGTCAAAGTGCCGTTGAAGTTTCCGCAGAAGAATATTCAGCCGGATTAAATACCTTTTTTACCAACATCCGCAATTTCCTCTTCGACAGTAAAAAAGGAATCATCACTCTGCTTGTGATTGCAGCAGTTGTCATCATATTTATCATTTACGATATAAAAGTTCTTCGCCCCCGCAGGAAAAGAAGAAAGCGCTATATGATGCATAAACGCCTGCGCAAGTCAAGTGGCATAGATAAAAGACATATTAGATTCTAAAACCTTAAAGAGAACTCCGCATTTCTGCGGAGTTCTCTATCTTTTGTGATTCTTTATAAGCTGCATTGCCTTATCGGAGTCAACTTTTCTTACTGTCTGAATTTCAAAATAATGCTTTCCATCGGGATTTTTAATAACTTTTTTAACCTTCATGTGACCATCTTCGCGGCATTTGCCAACCGTATAATATGCCTTACAGTTGTTTGTGTACCATGGAATAAGCCTTCTTATCCTCCTGCCGCACACACTGCATTTTATAGGCATATAAAGCTCCGCAACCTTGAGCGCCTCTTTTGTCTTGTACGCCTTTGTCATATAAATGCTGTGATCCGGATACCTTACATAAAATTCCTGATCGCTTGTAAGTGGAAATCTGTAAGGGTCTGCTGCCGGATACTTTTTTAAAAGTTCCCTGTCAATCTTCTGCATAATATTAGCTGTATATGAAGCATCCGCCAATGCAGAATGATACTCTCCCGTTTCAGGAAGCATAAGCATTTCAACCGCAGTTTCCAATGAATACGCCTTTTCCTTCTCTTCCTGTCTGTCTATCGAAAAAAGCTGCTGCACGTTGAAATATACAAGTGGCCTCGAAAAATGATTCTCTACTCCAAACCACTCCATATTCCTCTGTAACTGGGTCAGATCAAGCGTTCCCCATGTACAGAATCTGTACTCTGAAGTCTTCCCGCACCATTTCAAAAAATCTCTGCATGCCACTTCAAAGGGAACTCCCTCTGCAAGATCTTCATCCGTCAGATTTACAATATCGCGTGTATATGAAAAAAGTTCAGGGTATACGACTGGCTTTATAATCCTGTGAAATGTACCCACTCTTTTCAGATTTTCATCAAGCTTGACCGCCCCTATCTCTATAATCTCAAAAGGAAGAGACTCATGCGCCTCTTCCTTTGACGTATCTGCCTGATTCCATTCAAGATCAAAAACTACATAATTCATGTTTATTAAATTAATTTCCTGCTGATGCAATAAGTGCTGCTATTTCATCCGGCGTCATAACATGATTTGGATCATCTGATACCGGTGTTATCGGCTTTGGTACCGGCTCCGGCTCTGGTTCAGGTTCCGGAACTGGCTCCAGTTCAGGCTCTGAGCTTGCTGTACCTGCAAAAAGAGCCGCTATCTCATCCGGACTCATCTTGTGGTTCGGGTCATCTGATACCGGTGTAACCGCTGGTACCGGCTCCGGCTCTGGTTCCGGAATCGGCTCCGGCTCAGGCTCTGAGCTTGCTGTACCTGCAAAGAGAGCCGCTATCTCATCCGGACTCATCTTGTGGTTCGGGTCATCTGATACCGGTGTAACCACTGGTTCCGGCTCAGAAATCGGCTCTGCTTCTGGAATTGGCGTCTCTTCCGCTTCTATATCCATTACAGGCTCAGACTCGGAAACTGGCTCTGCAGGAGCTTCCACCGCAGGCTCTATTTCCATTTCAGAAACTGCTTCCTCATAAGGTTCCGCTGACATTTCAAGCTCAGGCTCAAGCTCCATAACCGGAACTTCTTCTGTCACAGCCGGACTTATATTTTCCGCACCCGCTGCCGGGCTCGCCGCATATTGCACATTTGCCGAAGGAATATTCTTAATCGCCTCAGTAAGAGTGTCAAGTTTTGCTGCAATCTCGCGAAGGCTCTCAGCTATCTCCATCTCGTCACCTCTTTCAGACGCAGTCTCAGTGGATCTCACTGTTTCTTTAAGCTCTGCCACACTGTTGGAAAGGCTCTCCAATACAGCCGCATTCTGCTCAATTCCTTGCCTCATGGTTGAAATGAGCTGCTTCGTATTTTCACGTTCAAATTTGATCGTCGCTTTTATATGCTTTTTTACATCACTGTCGTCGTATGTAGACGGAATTTTCTTTTCAAGTTCATAAAGTTCCTCCGAAAGAAGCTCGAAGGTCTTCTTTTGAAAGCTTGCTGCTGCCTTTATATACTTAACCTGATCATCTTCTTTTGAAGGTTCCTGCGATGAACCAAGCATTTTTTCAAACTTTAACAGCTCACTCAAAGAAAACCATGCTGATGCAAGTAAAAGAATACAGATGACCAAAGGCACAACCGGGTTATCCCGAAATTGCACAACCGCGTATATTTCCGCTATAAATAGAGCAAGGAACAACACACAAGACGGAACAACTCTGTTCTTATCCATGAAACCTAACCTCGCATTCCGAGAGTCGCGCTCTCTCTATTGTAGAACTGCCACACGATAGCTGGCATACTGAAGTACCCTGCTTCGCAGTGCACTTCAGTAATTATTATAATGCATTAGAGGCGTAACGTAAAGTAAAATTAAGGATTGCACCTTTAAGCAGTGCTTTAACTTATTGTAAATATCCTAAAAAGGCGTTATACTTTAAAGCACTATGAGTAAAATAAGAAAAAGATTTATATTTCGCGGATATGTACAGGGAGTCGGTTTCAGGTACAGAGCAAGCAACAGCGCCAACCACTTAGGCCTCACAGGATGGGTGCGCAATGAATATGACGGAAGCGTTATGATGGAAGTGCAGGGCGAGGAGGCACTTATAAATGAACTTCTTGTTATTTTAAACAATTCATCCTGGATAGACATTTCCGATATGGAAGAAAAAACACTCCCCATCAAAGACGAGGAGCGTAGTTTTATCATTACAGATTAAAAATAAAACGAGTAAACAAGTTGAAATGCTCTGCCGGACAGTGCCTTAATAGTCAGATGCCAGTATTTTTTATGACCTCACTGAAAACTTCACCAAGCCCCCTGTTTATTACAAGGTCTGATTCCGAATCCATCTGAGTATGGCTCTTGTTTATAAGAACAAGCTTATTGCCCTTGTAATACCTTATAAATCCTGCCGCAGGGTACACAACAAGCGAAGTTCCTCCTATTATAAGCATATCCGCATCGGCAATGGCACGCACAGCGCCC
>Ga0256405_10009846_pt1 | contig 12894 bp, 11 predicted proteins | sample RumenRJG_02DNA_FD_189096 | JGI IMG/M metagenome (GOLD analysis project Ga0256405, IMG submission 189096) | Bovine rumen microbial communities from Lethbridge, Alberta, Canada - RJG_02 | ecosystem: Host-associated > Mammals > Digestive system > Stomach > Rumen | place: Canada: Alberta...
TAACGTTGAGGTATTCTTTAGCGATTTCAACACCGCCAGCAAAAGCAGTAGTGGTAGCGTAATGATCATCACCTGAGTAAATGGCTCTTACAAAGTAAAATCCTTTAGCAAGTATATCAGTGGTCATGTCCAGTGCAGTACTATTATGCATTTCAACAGTTAAATTAACAATATTATCACCGGAGGAATTGGTAATAATGAAGAGTACAGTACCTGTAGCACCTTCGGTAAGGTTAGCAGCAACTACAATCTGACCAAATTGATTTACAGTCATGGTTACATTCATTTCAGTGCTTGCTCTGACTTTAGTTTCATTTACTGCAAATGTCTGATAGAAATCATCACTTCCTAAGAAGTCTGCTCTAACCAAATAGTCACCAATTTCAATTCCAGTAAATGTAACTTCTTCAACTACTCCGCTAACCATGTCTTTAGTTATGTTTTTAACTGTTTTTCCGTCTTTGTCAAATAAAGTAATGTTTACTTTACCGCTGACGGTATCGTTGGTAGCAGTTACTTTAACAGTTACATTGTTTTCAATAGAACTGGCGTAAACATCAATAGTAGGAGCGGTTTTATTTACATTAACATAAATAACTTCATGTGCGCCATAATATTTATCATCACCAGCATAGTCAATAACTACAACGTAAAAGCCTTTTTCAAATGGAGTGAGTTCATCATATTCAATAGTTCCATTTTCACCGATTTCAATAGGAACAGTCAAGTTTTTACCAGTATCAATGTTGTTGAATAAGAAAGTAACATTTCCAGATACATCTTTAGTGATATTTGCTTTGATAACAATAGCACCAATTTCGTCTACAGTAGCATTTAATTTTGTAATTACAGGAGTTTCTTTGGAAATTTCTACAGTAGTGTTTATAGAAACTTCTATATAGTTTTCATCACCAGGATATCTTACTGTAACATTATGAGTGCCTTTACCGTATGCATCTTGTGCCTCACAAATTGCAAATCCTTTATTGACATCAGCAATGATTCCAGTACCGTTATCGATTTTAAAGTAAATATTTTCGGTTACATCCTCATTAATTGTAACATTTATAATAATATGACCATACTCATTTACATAAGCTTTTATGTCTAAATCAGGAATTGCTCTGGTTACATTGAATACTGCTGAATTAAAACTTTCAGCAAAATTGTTATCTTCATTGTTGACGATGTTAATTACATACTGACCAACAGTTAAGTTAGTGACAGTGACATTTTCATTATTAATGACACAAACAGCACCAGGGTAAGGAGTTGTTAATTCACCACTTTTTTTGGAAACATTTACAGTTGGATAGCCAGTACTGTTTTCGATTTTGAAGTATACAACAACAGGAGATCCGTAGGTTACATCAGCGATAGGAGTAATGGTTACATTGGAACCTGGTTTGATGATTTCAGTTGAACTGTAAATTTTATCTGAAATAGTGTTGTTTTCCAATGCAAGATTTCCATTGTTATATATTGCATATTCAGCGTCCCCACCATTGTCGGAGAATTTTGAATTTTTGATGTTTGCCTTACCAGTGTCTCTAATATAAACTGCACTACCGTTTACAGTAGCGTTGTTTCCAGTGAATGTAGCTTCAATATTAGCATCGCCTATAGCAACTAATAGTGCACCACCACAATTAGCAGTGTTATTAATGAATTTGGAACCTTCTTTAATAGTTATATCGCCCAAAGAAAAGATTGCTCCACCTTGACCATTACTAGCAATTGCAGTGTTATTGATAAATGCAACATTTTCTACAACCAAACTAGCTCCTTGACTAACAAAAATGGCTCCACCATTATTTGCGACACCATTATTAATGTCCTGTGTGACACCATTACATAGAGTCACTCCTTTTAATGTTAAAGTTGAACCTTCCTTTACAACAAAGAATCTGCCCATTTTATTTCCGTCAAGGGTGTATTTGCCCTGACCGTCAATGGTGAAATTTTTGTCAATTTCAATTTCTTTTTTATCATCAGCCACTCTAGTATAGTCTTTTTCTAGAGTCAGGTTATTTCCAGCATTACTTATTTCAGTTTGTAATGTTGTGAAATTTGCCACCGGTTCTGCTGCTGGTTCAGGATCTGCCTGAACATCTACAGCATCGTCCGCTTCCAAAGTTGTGGAATCGTCTTGTGCCAATACATCAGCAGAATCAGCGATATCTTCTGCAGCTGAAACTGCAGAAACAGAGATTATCATTAGCACAGCTAATAATAATACCAATATCTTTGATTTATTCAATTTATGACCTCCAAAATTATTACAAGATTTAATCTAATTTTTAGATTAACCACTACTATTTAAGATAAACATAGTATATATACCATTCTAAAAAGCATTCACTTTATTTACTAGTAATTATTGTTATGTACATATAAATTAATTAATTATAGATATTTATTTAATAATTATATAAAAATTATTGAATTTTTTAACGAATCTTAAAAAAAAGCTTTAAACTGTATATTTTAATCATTTAATAAATCATTTGCTTTATTTTTAGAATTTTAATACAGATAAATTAATTTAAGGAAATTATACTTTACATCAAGAGTAATTGATAAAATAGCGATGATATCAATATTTTAAAAAAAACTAATTTTTTTATACAACATATATACAAAATATCACAAATTAAACAATGCCCCAACATACGATATCATCATTGACCAATATTCCAATATTGCTACAAAAAAGAAATCCCGATAAGTTAATAAAATACTTAAATAAGATAATAATATATGAGAATAATTCTAGCGGGAACCGGCAGTGCAGTTGGTAAAACTACTATTGCGACAGGAATAATGAAAGCATTAAGCGAAAAGTACAATGTCCAGCCATTCAAGGTCGGACCGGACTATATAGACCCATCATATCATACACTGGCCACCGGAAACACTTCAAGAAATCTGGACTCATTTTTCATGAAGGAAGGCCAAGTCAGGGATTCATTTCTTAAGGGAATGGAAGGCCATGACATTGCCATCATAGAAGGTGTCAGAGGACTTTATGAGGGAATCGATTCCATAAACGATATTGGAAGCACTGCAAGTGTTGCAAAGTCTCTCAAAGCACCGGTGATTTTAATCATAAATTCAAGAAGCCTTGTGAAAAGCGCCGCCGCACTTGTTTTGGGCTTTAAAAGTTTAGATCCTGAGATAAATATAGCAGGAGTGATTTTAAACAAGGTCAAAAACCGGACCCACTATGAGAAAACAAAAAGGTCAATCGAGGAGATTACAAAAACCGAGGTCATCGGAGGAATAGTGAGGGATGACAATATCTCAATTGAACAGAGACATCTTGGCCTTGTTCCCGCACGTGAACGTGAAACATCAATAAAATTCATCGACATCTGGTCAAAAACAATCAAGGAATCAATCGACATGGACCGTCTGGTTGAAATAGCGAAATCCGCACCGAAAATCACCTCCGAAAGAATACCCATATGGAACCGTCTCAACAAGCAGCCGGTCAGGATTGGTGTTGCATATGATGAGGTGTTCAATTTCTACTATAAGGAAAACATTGAAGCGCTTGAGGCAAACAATGCTAAAATAGAGTATTTCTCACCATTAAGCGATGAAGGCCTTCCTGATGTTGACGGACTATACATCGGCGGAGGATACCCGGAACTTTTCTCAAGGGAACTTTCCGAAAACACTCAAATGCTTAAAGACATCAGACAGTTCCACAATGAGTCAAGGCCGATTTTTGCCGAATGCGGAGGGCTGATGTATCTTATGAATTCCATACATGACGACAAGGTGGTTGACGTCTACCCCTACCAGGCAGTATTGACCGACCGGGTGCAGGCTCTTAAATACACCATTGCCGAGGTTCAAAAAGACAACATCATATCCAAGAAAGGGGAAGTCTTCCACGGGCATGAATTCCACTACTCAAAAGTCATAGTCAACGAGCTTAAAAACCCATTGGCATTTAAAATCACACGTGGAAAAGGATCATATAACTTCCAGGACGGTTTCATGGAGAAAAACACTCTTGCAAGCTACGTTCATACTCATGTGGCTGCAATGCCTGATTTTGGAGGAAACCTAACTATTTCGGCCCGTGAACTTGGTGATTAGATGAAAAACAGAATTGACTTTTTCAATCCGCTGATAGTGGTTGTTGGAATACTGGCATTCCTTGCAATGGGTTATATCGGTTCGTTCAACTACCGTTTTGAAGACCCATTAAGCCTTGAAGTGATAGTTACAGTCATTTTCGCATGCATTATGTTCGCCATAGGCTATGTGATAGTAAAGTACAGAGTCATGATTGGTGAAAAGCGGGAAATAGGTTTTCTTTCTGAAAAACTACTTTTGACATTGGCGGTTGCAGCCCTGATTCTTCAGGCTCTGAACCTGGTTTTTCTTGGAGGCATACCATTATTCAACAGCACATTAAAGGCAAGCGCCACAACAAATATCTGGAGGATTGCATACCCCCTATTTTTAATTACACTTAACCTGTTGCTTGCAAAGTATTATGACCGCAAGTTCCTGACAATAATCATCATAGGCGCCCTGATATTTGGCCTGAACGGATATAGAACATCCATTTTGGGAATCCTGGGAAGCTCATTTATAACACTTTACTATTTAAATAAGATTTCAAGAAAATTCGCAATAGCATTCATAGCAATCATAATTATCGGACTTATGGGTGTGGGATATATCGCATCCCAGTCAATTGCAAGCCAGCACTGGACACTGAACCCGTTGGAGCTGGTGTTTTACCGTGCAGGGTTTACGCTGGAAGTATTTGAGAAAATCATCCCGCTTGCAGGCACCACCCACGGCCATATCTTAAGCATGATCTTTTCATCCGGAAGCCCCCGCACATTTATCGGCGAGTATGTTCTAAAATACACAGTATGCCTAACATCAACAATGTTCGGACCTGTGATGCTTGATTTCGGATACCTTGGACTGGCAATTCAAATGTTGTTCATGGGTGTCTTTTTAGGACTTCTCCATAAGGCAAAAGAAGGTTTCGGAGTTGGAATCTATGCTTTCATCCTAACACATACAATAATCTGGATTGAAACCGGACCAACGGACATTATGATTTGGTTTTTATACGCAATAGGCATCATCTACCTGATAATGTCGCTTAAAAAATAGAGCAGAAAAAATGAGAATGGCTCTCATTTTAACTTTTTTTAAAACCACAATTAATCTATACGAAGATTAATAGGATTAAGATTATTAATGAAATGAAGAATATGAATGTTCCTTTAACAATGAAATCGGTATTCCTGTCAGTGTATAATGACAAACCGTAGGATAACAGCAATGCAACTATCATCTCAATCAAACCGGCCATACCGGAATCCATCTTAAGCAGGCTGCCTGCTATGAATGATATTAAGTATGAGAACACCACAACAAGGATAATTAAAACAATAGGGTTTTTGATAAGGGTTGCAACTAGCGGATTTGATAAGAACCCTCCTCTTGTTCCAGCATCATAATTATAGAGATTGGTCTGGACATTATGATTTCTTGCAGGAGGATGAGGAATCCTGTTTAACAAGCCTCTAGGGTTAATATTGCGCGGCCCGTCAACTTGCCTGTACAATGTATTTTTATAAACAGCAGGGTTGGCATCCCTTCTCTGCATGATATACTCCATGTCGGAAGCGTCATAAGTGTATTCAGGATACTCTTCTTCAATATACTGTCCTGCACCGCCATCATACGGTGTATTGTCCAGGGTTGTCTGATTGGTCCTGTCCTGATATTTCCTTGCAAGTTCAAGCAATCCGTCACGGTCAACAATCTTGATGTTTTTCCTGAGAGCATAATTTCTTGCCTGCTCTGAGAAATAACATGAAGCAACAATTGTTACTTTAGAAGCCTTTATGCTGGCCTGGACATCTTCCATTTCCTTCAATACATCTACGCCGATTTGAAAAGTCTTTTCATAATTCTTACATGCTACAACTACACCAAAATCCCCAATTGTTGTGGGTAGAATAGCATATATGTCAATAACTTTCTGTGAGGTTTTAAAATTCTTATAAACCTTAAAACCAGAATCCTCCATTACTTTCGCTATAAAATTAATCAATTGTGGTTTTTCCAAGTTTCCACCCTATGAGTTTTTTTACAATAATACTATATTTTATAAATTAAATTGTTATTAAAGTTTTTTATATGCTTTAATCATTATTTCAAATATAATGTAAAATTACTTATTTGCAAAGTTAAAACAATATTGGGATTGTTTTAAAAAATCAATATAGTGGATGATTACAACTCTTAAAAAGAAAAAAATAGAGTCACTGACTAGAATTGTCATGCAATTGCGTAATTTTTTTCTTGTAAATAGACTGCTGTTGATAGATTTTCTATCCCAGGTTCCTGTAAAACATTTCGTCGAATCCATCTAATTTTTTGCAATCTTAACCATCTTGTTAATCCTTCAATTGATCTGTATTTTCGTTTAATGTAACTTGGTAGCGTTATTCCGAAATATCGTTCGATATTATTATTTGTTCGTGGAATAAATGGATCTTCATAAAATTTCACGGTTCTATCGAATTTTTTATCGAGATTTTCTAGGAAACTGCAAGTGTTTTTGTCTAAGAATTTTCTTCGGTTATTTAATGTATTAAATCGTCTAGTTGATGCTTTTTTATCATCAGCCGTATAAATTTTTTCTATTCTTTCATTTGTTGCTAATAATTCATTTAATTCTTTTTTCCTTTCTTTTCGTTCTTTTCTTAATTTTTTATTATCTTTTTTTAACTTTTCAATTTTTTCTCGTTTTTTTGATTTTTTCTTCTTAGAATAGTTATTGTTCATTATTTCTTTTTCTAGCATATTTATTGTAGTTTTATTTCCTTTTATGTTACTGTAGATGGTTCTTATTCTTCTTGCTACTCGTGAAATGTTTGTATAGGTTTTTGAGTGGTGGTTTTTGATAATATGAAATATGCATAATTGGTGCTTGATTCCCATTTTATCAATTATGTCTCGATACATTGGAGCACCATCCGTTATTAATGCTTCTTTTGGCAATCCGAATAATGATGATTCTAGAAATGCTTCTACAGTGTTTTTATCGAAATCTTCTTTTTCGATTAACAATTCATTGATGGGCAAGTTGTTTATGGCATCGATTAATGCTAATCTCACTAACTGTTCGCCATTTTGGCGAGGATATTGCTCATCGTAATGGTAATATCCTGTAGGTTCTATTCCTCTTTCTTTTAATAATTTCTGATTTATTTCTTCTTGTCTTTTTAAAAAGGTTTTATCATATGTCGATTCATGATAATATATGGTTTGTCGTGCGATTTTTATATTGTTTTCAAAATTTATTAATTCACGCTTCTTATCATAGGATAAATAAGCAATATAATCATAATTTAGCCCCCTTTCACAAATATCGTAGGAATAATTGGAATATCTGCTTATAAAAGGTTCTAATGATGTGAGATGTGTTTTTCCACATTTTGGACAGATATATTGTTTTTTTCTAATTCCTTTCTGTTTATTGGGTTTTGACTCTCTAGAACCATTATCATTCATTTCAAAGCCACAATTGGAACATTCTGGTCGGTCGTGTTCAAAATATATAATCTCACTGAATTCAGGGAGAATATCTTTAAAAAAATCAATCCATTTTATATCAACAATGTTGCTTAAAAATAACTGATCATTTTTAAAATAACACAAAGTTTTATCAATACCGTCTTCCAAATAATAATCTGTAAAGGATATTTTTAGTTGCATAATCATTATTTTATCCTTTACACTATTTATATGTCTCTATTTTCAATTTAAAAGTTTAATAATGATTATATATTAATAATGTTATATATATGATTGTTTATTTGATTACTTAATCTTTTTTGATGCTTTAATTTAAGATTCAATCCTTTTCATTAAATTATAACAATAGTTATGATTATTATTTTAAATTGAACGTATTTTCATTTAAATTGCATCTAAAAAAATAAGAGTTTGTAGTTTTTAATATAACAAATATATCAATTGTTATTAGCAATATTGAGATATTTATTCAAGAAATATAAGAAATTAATGCCATATCATCATGACAATTTTAGACAGTGACAAATAGACAAACTATATATAATTTAAAAAGTAAACAAGTATCATAATTAAAAAAAATTTAATAAAAGGTTGTTATTATGCAATTTACATTAAATGATTTTCCAGACACACCTTTTGAACCGGGCCGACCAGTATCACCATCAAATTTTAAAGGAAGAAGAAATGAGTGTATAAAAATCATAAGATATATTCCCGGAGTAATTAAAAACGGCACTCCAGAACATTTTTTCATAACCGGAAAACGAGGAATGGGCAAAACCTCATTCATACAATATGTTTCAAGAATAGCTGAAGATAATTTTCAAATGATACCAATACATTTTAATAATAATGATGGTTCAAGTGTTGAAGAACTGATTTTAAAACTGATTGAAAAATTATCAGACGAATTCAATAAAGGATACTGGGGTAAAAATTTTGTCGGATTTTTAAAAAGAATTAATGACATTAAAATTGCCGGAAATGGATTTTCCCTTGACAAACAGGAGTCATTAATCTACGATATTAAAAGTAATTTTTCACAATTACTTATAGAAATATGTGAAAACTTTGAAGGAATATTCTTTATAATTGATGACATTAATGGACTATCCGACAATATTGAATTTACAAACTGGTATAAAAGTCTATTTGAATCCATACAATTTAATGAATATCATATTCCAGCCGTATTTGCACTAATAAGTTATCCTAAAGAATTTGAAAACTTATGTCTAATTAACGAGTCATTTTCTAGAATATTCAAATTAATAGAAATCGATAAATTAGAAGATGAGGAAATTGAAGAATTCTTTAAATATACCTTTGAAAATATGGGATATGCATTTAAAGAGGATAAATCATTAGAAACAATGATATACTACAGTTGGGGCATGCCATTGATTATGCAGCAAATTGGTGAATCAGTACTATGAAACATTCAAGAGGAAGCATTGATTACAGAAAAAATCGCCATTAAAGGAGTATTAGATGCTTCTATAGAATTAGGAAACAAACAAATTAAAGCAAAATTAAATAAGATTAGAAGTGAACATTACGAAGATATCCTAATCAAATTAGGAAAAAATGGATTAATGGAATTTAAAAAATCAGAAGTTAATAATATTTTAAACGATAGCGAAAAAAAGTATTTAACAGATTTCTGCAAAGAGTTAAAGAATTAAATATTATTGAATCCATCGGCCGAGAAAACAGTGGAGAATATGCCTTTGTCAATAGATTATACTTTGCATTTCCTAATTAGATCAATTGATGAAAAAGATAACTAACCAAAATTATTTTAACAAAGTGCACTATTAATTAATATATGAAAGCTCTAATTAGTAATGACGATGGAATAACCGCTTCAGGAATCCTTGCATCCAAAAAGGCAGTTGAAGAGATATGTGAAACATATGTGATAGCACCTGAAACTCAACAAAGCGGAATAGGCCATGCATTAACATTATACGAACCATTAAGAGTTAATGAATACACATTGAAAGACGGCAGTAAAGGATACGGAGTTGGAGGAACACCAACAGATGCCGTGACTCTTGCACTGTTTGAAATAATGGATGAAAAACCTGACATCATGATATCCGGAATAAACACCGGATTTAATATTGGAAAAGCAGAACTTACAACATCCGGAACACTTGGAGCCGCACTGGAAGCGGCAAGCTTTGGAATACCAACAATTGCAATCTCCCAGGAAGTGGTGAGGGATGATGTGAAATTTGAAAACGGCGATGTTCAGGTTGACTTTGATTTTGCAGGCAAAATGCTCAAAAAACTAACAAAAATAGTTCTAAAAAAAGGTTTACCTGAAGGAATTGACCTGTTGAATGTTAACGTTCCCGCTAATCCTTCAGATGAAAAATTCGAAATTTCAAAATTAAGTGAAAGAATGTTCCTTCCAGTCATTGAAAAACGCTTGGATCCACGTGGAAAACCATATTACTGGATTGACGGTGAACCATATCAGGAACACAAGCCCGGAAGTGACGGTCATGCATTAAACATGCTGAACAGAACTACAATAACTCCATTAAAAATAGATTTGACTGGAGATCTTAAAAGGATTAAAGATTTCTTAGAGATTTAAGTCTTTAAGAATTTTATCCCTTTCTTCACGAAGTTCATTTAAAATTTTCTCGTCTGTACAGCCGTCTTTTTCAAGTTTAGCTAAAGTTCTAGTTATAGCTTCCAAGTTGCTTTCTAATTGATTAATTGCCATACTATAATATTGAAACGTTAAACTATATAAAGATAAAAAATAAATTATAATATACTATTAAAGGATTGAAAAACATGACAGATAAAGATCAAGTAAACAAATTATTCAGACAATTTAAAAACAAAAACGTCCTCGTAGAATTAAGAGACAACAATCAGGCTGAAGGAAAAATAATAGCTATTGACAATTACTTAAACATCGTTTTGGAAAATGATAATGGTATTGAAACCTTAAAAGGTGGAAATATTGTATTCGTTAGCTTAAACGAATAACTATCATCTAATTTTTTAAATCAACCTCAACACCTAAAATCTCATCTGCACCATTATAAACATCACATGCAATTTGCGCCGCTCCAATAGCGCCGGATTCCTTTGAAATTACTTTTAGTTCATATTTGCCCTTAAAATACCTGTTGATTTCATCTTCAAAATTGAAGGGTTCAGTTGCACTTCCGACAGAACCGGTCAAGACTATTCCTTCTATATCGTTTTCGCACACGACATCCAGTCCGGCGATTTCCATTGCAACTGTCATTATCAATGTGTCGATTGCAAGTTTTGCTTTCGCATCACCGTTTCTGTAGTTTTCCAATAGCTGGTTTTTCATATTGGCGACTTTACCGTCAATTCCTGCAATTTTGATCGCTCCTGCATGTGAGAAACACTCGTTTGCAGTGCGTCTTCCCTCGTCAATGTCGCGTATCATTTCCAAATCAAGCGGCCCGTGAACGACGCCCATTGCACCGATGCAGGCATCCATCGCTCCCTTGATTTTAGAATCCTCAATCAATATGTCCACACTGTTTGAAGAGATATCTGCAACTATGAAATTACTCCATCCTGTTTCCTTAAAGGCATTATAGGATATGCTGATTTTTTCAGGGCTTGCCTGATGAGAATAGGCTGCATTGAACAGTTCATTCAGTGAAACGGAGTCCTTGTGAAGGCCCGGTATCATTAATGTTGGAATATCTGAGCTTTCAAGCTCTGAAAATACGGATGTTCCGCCTCCTGTGACCTTGCCTGCTCCATTGATTGACAATATTCCCCTGTCTTCAACCTTATCAATCGGCAGGATTTTATTAAAACCGTCACCCATCGCATAAGTGATTGCCATTAACTTAACTGAATTTAAATCCACTCTTTTGGACAACTCCTCAATGGCGGACACCTTGCCGCTTTTGGAATCTTCCCTACCAATTTTAAAAATATCGATTATTTCGCTATCCTGTGACATTAAACAAAAAGAAATACCGGTTGTACCGTGATCCATTCCAATAAAAACCATTAAAAAAACTCCCCTTAAAAATTAGATATGTTAAAATCAATAGTATAAAAAAAGAAAAAAAGTTTAAAAGATGAATTTAATCATCTTTTTGTAATCCGCAAGCTTTTCTTAATCTTTCACCGACGATTTCAATTTCTTTTTGACCTTCAGCAGCTCTCATTTCTTTTAAGTTAGCGCCGTCGGTAGCGTTTTCATCAGCCCATTCTTTCTTGAATGTGCCGTCTTGGATTTGTTTTAAGGTTTCTTTCATACCTTCTCTTGCTTCGTCGGTAATGATTTTTTTACCTCTGGTTAATCCACCGAATTCTGCAGTGTTACTTACATCATGCCACATTCCGGCAAATCCTTTTTCATAGATTAAGTCTACGATTAATTTTACTTCGTGACAGGTTTCAAAGTAAGCGATTTCAGGCTGATAACCTGCTTCCACTAAAGTGGTGAATCCTGCATTGATCAATTCGGTAATCCCTCCGCATAATACGGTTTGTTCACCGAATAAGTCAGTTTCGGTTTCTTCTTTGAAAGTGGTTTCCAATACACCGGCTTTGGTTAGGCCACATGCTTTTGCCATACCTAATGCTAATTGTAAAGCATCACCGGTTGCGTCTTGTTGGACTGCAACGAGTCCTGGAATACCGAATCCTTCTTCGTAAGTTCTTCTTACCATGGATCCTGGTCCTTTTGGTGCAAACATTACAATGTTTACGTCTTCACCAGGTTTGATTAATTCAAAGTGGATGTTGTAACCGTGAGAGAATGAAATTGTGTTACCAGCTTCAACATTAGGTGCGATTTGTTCATTGTAGACTTTTTCCTGGATTTCATCTGGAAGCAAGATGTGAATGATGTCTGCTTCTTTGGAAGCGTCTTCAATGGATTTTACAGTCATGCCATCTTCTTTTGCAACATTCCAAGAACTACCATTTTCTCTTAAACCTACAATAACATTAGCTCCACTATCAGCCATGTTTCTGGATTGTGCTCTTCCTTGGGAACCATAACCGATTACTGCAATGGTTTTACCTTCAAGAGCGTCTGTATTTACATCGTCGTCGTAATACATTTTCATAAATATCACTCGTAAAAATTATGATATAATAGTATATCACTTAATAAATATGTTTTCAATATTAATAAAACTAACCTAAGACTTAAATATGGCTCTTTCAAAAACTTATGGGATTTTTACCAATTCGCATTATCATCATTCCAATTATCTAATTTCAAATCAAATCTCTTTAAAATCCCATTTTCTGACTTATACATCTTCTTAG
>Ga0256405_10009847_pt1 | contig 12890 bp, 17 predicted proteins | sample RumenRJG_02DNA_FD_189096 | JGI IMG/M metagenome (GOLD analysis project Ga0256405, IMG submission 189096) | Bovine rumen microbial communities from Lethbridge, Alberta, Canada - RJG_02 | ecosystem: Host-associated > Mammals > Digestive system > Stomach > Rumen | place: Canada: Alberta...
ATAACCTGCGCCACGTTTAAATATAAACGCAAGAAATAACATTACAGTTTCTAGAAATAGCGAACTGGTAGCTGCTTAAGTCAGCTTCTGTCCACCGAGAGAGTACCGCGGCTCTCGCTTGGGCATCGATCAGCGGTGAACGACTGTCGGAAGTGTCCGTGTCCGTCAGTTGTATACGGACTACCTGTCTCTTCAGCCCGTTTATCGGCGGTCGTAACAGGGAATCATAATAGGTAAAATACGCTCGTAGAAAGTTGCATGAATGAACTTTCGGACAGGGGTTCAATTCCCCTCGCCTCCACCATCTTAAAATGCGTATATGCAAATGTTACAAAAGGGAGAAAACCGTAGCTAAGCGTTTTTCTCCCTTTTAACCTTTCAAAAAGCGGACGTCCCCCTCCAAATATTTGTGCAATTTTACCTGCTGTTCAAAACACTTGTTTTCGGCTTAAAATAGCCAAATTTTCGGTGACAGGGGTTCAATTAGGCTACCGCTACCATGCCTTCCCACACAGCTGCATCGATTGAGTTTTTGGCGCAGTTATAAAAATACTCACTTTCAGATGGTTACGACCTGAAAGATGCTCAAAATCCGGCTGTTCCAAAGTGCCGAAAGCGGCTATATATAGCCATTTGCAAACTTTCTGACACGGATTCAAATGTGTTCGCCTCCACCAATCAAAAATGCGTAACCGCAAAGGTTACAAAAATCCCTAAATACCATGTAATAACGGTATTTAGGGATTTTGTTTTATCTTGTTGTCCTGAAAAAGTTCGTGGGTTAAACGTGCAAATGACCGTGACCTACCTTAAATGATACCTATTCTCAGAAGCACACTTTCTCTTGAAATTGATGGCGAAATGGCGGAAACGGGTTATGGTGTCGGCGAGGGGAATTGAACCCCTGTCCATAATAAAACGAATTAAACTTGTACTTCTGATTGACAAATCGTTTAAAAATGCGCCTTTTCCACTTGAATATTTAAGCAAAGTGTGATATAATAAATAAAATATGGTAATATAAGGGGATGGTTGAAATGACCGAAAAGCAACAAATAAAAGCTGCCAAGGAATTCTCAGCACGCTGGGAAGGAAAAGGCGATGAGAAGCAGGAAACACAGCTTTTCTGGATTGATTTACTTCAGAATGTTCTGGGCGTTGAAAATCCCACTTCAATTATACAGTTTGAAAAGCCCGTTGTGATAGAGAAGAACACCAAGTTCATAGACGGCTTTATCCCCTCTACAAAGGTGCTGATAGAGCAAAAGAGCATTGAAAAGAAGCTCGGCAAGACCGCTGTGCAGTCCGATGGCGAGAAACTCACTCCCTATGGACAGGCTTTTCGATACAATAACTATCTCCCCTATGAGGATCGTGCAAGGTGGATAATCGTCTCGAATTTCGAGCGTATCCTTATATATAACATGAATAAGCCAAACGGTGAGCCTGACGAGATACTGCTGAAAGACCTGCCGAAGCAGTTCTACCAGTTACAGTTTATCGTTGAGCAAAAGTCGGAAATACTGAAAAAAGAGGAACAGATATCCATTGATGCAGGTGAACTTGTCGGAAAGCTGTACAATGCTCTCATAAAGCAGTACAAGAATCCCGACAGTCCCGAAACGCTGAAAAGTCTCAATATGCTTTGTGTAAGACTCGTTTTTTGTCTGTACGCTGAGGATTCGCAGATTTTCCCGAAGCATGAGATGTTCGGTCAGTACCTCAAACAATTTCCGGTAAAGGAAGTTCACAGGAAGCTCCGTGAGCTGTTCAAGGTGTTGGATATGACACAGGAGCAGCGTGACGAGTACGATCCGTATATGGACGATGAGCTTTCAGCATTCCCATACGTTAACGGTGGGCTGTTCGCTGACGAGAAGATAGAAATCCCGCCTTTTACCGATGAAATAGTTGATATACTTGTTAATAAGGCAAGTGCTGGCTTTGACTGGTCGGAGATCAGTCCGACTATCTTCGGAGCGGTGTTTGAATCCACACTGAACCCCGAAACAAGACGCAGCGGCGGTATGCACTATACCTCTATCGAGAATATTCACAAGGTCATTGATCCGCTGTTCCTCAGCGATCTCCGCAAGGAACTCGATACTTATATCGCTTACAAGGACGAGCGTACCCGTAAACAGCGTTTGAGCGAATTTCGCAGCAAACTTGCGTCGCTTGTGTTCTTCGATCCTGCCTGCGGAAGCGGAAATTTCCTCACGGAAACGTACCTCTCGATCCGTAAGCTTGAAAATGAGGCTTTGTTCGAGGAGAACCATTTACAGGCTACCTTTGGCATGGACGACATGATTCAAGTCAGCATCAACCAGTTCTACGGAATTGAGATAAACGACTTCGCTGTGGCTGTTGCAAGGACAGCTCTTTGGATAGCTGAGCATAAAATGCTGCGTGAGACAGAAGATATTATGCAGGTGAATCTCTACTTCCTGCCACTGAAATCCTATAAAGACCATATAAAACAGGAAAATGCTCTGCGTATTGACTGGGAGAGCGTTGTACCGAAGGAGAAACTGTCTTATATTATGGGGAATCCGCCATTTGTTGGTGCAAGACTGATGGGACAAGAACAAAAGGATGATGTATTCACCATATTTGACGGCGTGAAAAACAACGGCAACCTCGATTATGTTGCCTGCTGGTACAAGAAAGCCGCTGATCTCATGACAGGTACAGCGATCAGAACAGCCCTTGTATCCACGAACAGCATTACGCAGGGTGAACAGGTTGCTATCCTTTGGAAAACGCTGTTTGAACAGGGTGTGCATATCGACTTTGCGCACCGCACTTTCCGCTGGGATAGTGAATCTAACAGTAAAGCCCAAGTTCACTGCGTTATTGTTGGGTTTAGCCTTATAAATAATAACTCTCCTAAAAAAATATATGACAACGGTGCGGAAAAGATTGTTAAAAATATCAACGGCTATTTGGTAGAAGCAGATGACGTTATTATAGAAAGTCGTTCAAAGCCTATTAGTGATGTACCATTGATTGGAATGGGAAACCAACCTATTGATGATGGTAACTATCTTTTTACACCAGAAGAAAAAGATAACTTCATTTTGTGTGAACCGCAATCCGAACAATTCTTTCATCCTTGGATGGGAGCAAAAGAATTTATAAACGGTAGTTTTCGATACTGCCTGTGGCTTGGAGAGTGTTCCCCTCGACAGCTTCGTTCAATGCCTGAATGCTTGAAACGAGTTGAAGCCGTGCGTTCTTATCGGCTGTCGAGTAAACGCAAAAGCACGTTGAAACTTGCAGATTCGCCTACAAGATTTCAAACTGAAAACATGCCGCAAACAAATTATATTGTGATTCCCGAAGTATCATCTGAACGACGAAAATACATCCCAATAGGATTTATGACACCTAACACTCTTTGTAGCAATAAACTTCGCTTAATGCCTAACGCCTCATTATTTCACTTTGGTATATTAACTTCAAATGTACACATGGCTTGGATGAGAGCAGTAGCAGGAAGACTTGAAATGAGATATGATTATTCCATAAACATTGTATATAATAATTTCCCATGGTGCAACCCCACCCCCGAGCAGAAAGCCAAAATTGAGAAAACCGCTCAGATGATACTGGACGCAAGGGCGAAATACCCCGACTGCTCCCTCGCCGACCTCTACGATGAACTCACGATGCCGCCCGAACTCCGCAAGGCTCATCAGGCGAACGACCGTGCCGTCATGGAGGCTTACGGCTTCTGGGGCAAGCTCAACACTGAAAGCGAATGCGTTGCTGAGCTGATGAAGATGTATCAGAGGTTGACGGAAAAGTAGTATGGATTTTATATGTAAATCACCTGAATCTGTTCTAAAATCATTATCTGATTGGTTTGATTGCTCATTATCTGATATAAAAACAATTTTATCCAAAGATTGGATATCTGAATACGAGAGTGTAGTAGAGCAGCGAGATAAGCACTATTATGAATACGGTTTTGACGAGGACGATGATAAGATATATGAGGATTTTGGAATATATTTATTATATAAAGGATTCGGCGATTATCCCATTTCTCATAAGTCGGTAAATGTCCATTGGTTTCATGGTAGCCGTGTAATCGATACAAACTCCTTTATAAATAGAGGAATACTACCATTAACAAGCATACTTCCCCAAATAACTGAGCTTATTGATTCAATAGCCCAGCACCTTGAAATCCCTATATGTGAAAATACAAAATCATCATGGACAAATCAAAGAATCGAAATAAAATTAAATAGTGCTATAGATCACGGACCCTGTGCAATGTTAATGTATGAAGCATCTATAGATGCAAATGCATTTAGTTGTCATAGTTACATTGATGAACCTGAAATTGTATCTGATTACGCTATTGCAAAATACGGAGAAGCAGGAAATGAGATTGTAGCAGAATTTAAAAGAATAAGCAACCCAGTTGTAGTTGAATTCTTAGAAGTCAGAGATTGCAAGGAGCCAACCGCAATGGATGAAATACTTAGAGCTGCTCTTACATATATATATGATTATATACATAAAGAAGAAATAGGACCTCATGATAATACGTGTTACTCAGGATGCGGCAGAAGTGTTTCAAAAGATAGAATAATAGATGTTATTGTTTTATAAATACGCTTAACAGGCTAAGATGTATTAACTGTTTATGAAGAGGTGAAATAGTTTTGTGTGAAGTATTATCAAAATGGTCTGAAATCTCCTACAATGGAGTATATGCACATAGTGATGAAAGCCGACAAGCTGTCTTAGGTTACTTTTTAGTATCGCTTGGTATTGATCTTGAAAAACTGCCGCACAATCTATTTGAGCCTTACAGTTATTTCCCTCCTTCTGTTAAAAAGACAAAAGAGTATACTCTAAAAAAGGTTTATGTTCGTGATATTGTTGGCACATCACGTCAGGAGTACACCGAAGATAATCAGGTCTTGCTTTCATTTATGAAACTTAAAAGAATTAAAGACTATATTTTAAATGGACAGGTTACAAAAAATAAGTATCTTTGGATGATGAAACAAAAGGGACAAGAATGTCCGATAATACTATCACGCAATCTTGATAATACATTCTTTGTTAATGGAAATGGTAATCACAGAGTGCTTTCCTATAAAATCATGATGCTTGCTGAAATAGCACAAAACTACAAATGGGTTTATGAGGACGACTATGATATGACATTTAATGACTTTGATGATATTACTAAGAAGTATTGGCTATATGCGCATATTACAAATAACTGACATTTCTGCCTGTTAAAAAACGAGGTGTGCAAAAAAGGAAGGTGATTGCATGGAAAGAGTATATGCATTTACAGATGAATACGGTTCTCACGGTTGGGATTTAGCTAATCCCAGTGTATCAACTCATTTTATCATAACCGCTGTTATCGTTGAGGAATCCAAATTAGCAGACATATGAGTAAAGGCGGAAGCAATTCGCAAAAAACATTTTCAAACTGGAGAGATAAAATCAAGTAGAGTTGGAAACAAACATGCAAGAAGGCTAAAAATCCTTCAAGATATACTCACTCTCGATGTTATGTTCTTTCCAGTAGTAATCGACAAGTCAGAAGTTCAACATTTCAAAGGGCTGCGTTGGAAGAAGAGCTTTTATAAGTTCATGAACGAAAGAGTCCACTTTGACCTACGTAGAGCTTTTTCAAATTTAACTGTCGTGGCAGACAGCATGGGGTCAAATGAGTATATGGACAGCTTTATCAAATACTTTGATGAACACTCTGAACCTGTCAACTTACTTGGAGAGTCATCCCTTATGTTTGAGGATAGTAAAGGAGACGTCCTGATACAAATTGCTGATTTTATAAGTGGCACTCTTGCTTATGTGTATGATCTCCACAAAAAAGATAGCAATGCCCCTGATTACTTAAAAATACTTGCTTCCAAAATCACGTATGTTCGTTTCTATCCTAAAACATTTGAGCAGTTTATTCATGATCCTCTTGGAATGCCACATGAATATGATGAAACAATTGCTCGTTTATGTCATAAACAGGCGGCAATGTTTTTAGATAAACATAAAGAAGATGATGACGAAGAAATCAAGGCACAGTGTATTGTATTGGAATACTTACTCTTTAGAATGATGAATAATCATTATCGAGGTTATATTTCAACTAAGGAATTAAAGAATCAGCTTGAGTATACTGGTGTACAACATATGTCAATTAGTACATTTCGTCTTAAAATTATATGTAAATTAAGAGATGCTGGTGTTATTATTTCAAGCTCATCTAAAGGATATAAAATCCCATCAAATGAAACAGAAATATATGATTTTATCAATCATGGAAATCAAGTTGTTCTCCCCATGCTATGGAGATTAAAAAAGTGTCGTGACCTTGTAAAGCTTGCAACCAATGGGCAAGTTGATTTGCTCGAACATGATGAATATAAAGACTTAAAAGCTTTTTTTGATCTTAAGGATGGAATAAAATAAACGCCCTACACGGGCAGTGGCACTCCGTGCAGGCAGCTGCGCTGGGCTATGCCACCGTTCCTCCCTTGCGGTCGTCACAGTGTCAGCCCTAACGGGCGTTCAATTATTGGGAGTATTCTATTTATAGTATTTTTTCTAATAATCTCACGACTATATATAATCTATTTTAATTTATATAATATACATTACTATATATTTTTATTAACCTATATAAGATCAAGAATATATATATTACTCTTTCATTAAAATCTGATGGCGAAATGGCGAAAAACGAATCCCTATGAGAAATTGATCTCATAGGGATTTTTTTGTCTATAAGCCACCGAATCAACTCCTATTTTCAGTTATATATTATTATTCTGATAGAGCGACTTCCTGCTTTATTGAATATTGAAATGGAGGTAACTGCATATGAAAGATATTTTAAAGAGCTTTGTGAGAGGTTTTGTCTGCGGCTATGCAGGCAGTACCATCATAGTGCTTACAATCAGTGCGGTTCAACACCTGAATGAAAAATTGAAAAGAGGTAATTGAAATGGAAGAAAACGTAAGAATCTGCGACATCTGCGGACGAGAAATCAAAGAGGAAGAAGGAACATGGGTAGACGATCAGTTCCTTTGTCATGAGTGTGTTTACGAACACTGCACCACCTGTGACCACTGCGGCGAAACGATCTGGATTAACGATGCAGTGCAGGATGATGATACTACACTCTGCGAGACCTGCTACAACGACTACTACCACCGCTGCGAATGCTGCAACAGAATCATCCACGACAACAACATCAACTGGCGAGGCGATTATCCTTATTGCAACAGCTGCTATGATGACTTCAATGACGAGATCGAGGAGTACAGCTACAAGCCTGAACCGGTGTTCTACGGTGACGGTAAGCGCTATCTCGGTGTGGAACTGGAAGTAGACTGTGGCGGCAAGGACGATGATAATGCAAGCAAGCTCAAAGAAATAGCAAATTCAATCCATGAGCATATCTACATAAAGAGCGACGGCAGTATTGACGACGGCTTTGAGATCGTGTCGCATCCGATGACGCTTGACTAACATATGAACAATATGGACTGGGAGTCTGTTCTGCATGAAGCAATCAAAATGGGCTATCGTTCTCACCAGACAAGTACCTGCGGTCTTCATATTCACGTTAATAGGAATGCATTTGGTGACAATCAGGCGGAGCAGGAAGAGGTCATCGGCAAGATACTTTTTCTGATAGAAAAGCACTGGAACGAGGTCTTCTGCTTCTCCCGAAGGAGTCAGTATAACATGAACCGTTGGTCTGCTCGCTACGGATATGAGAAAACAGGAAAGGAAATCTTGAAGAAAGCTAAGTGCAGTGACCACGGCAGATACAGCGCAGTTAATCTCTGCAACTACAACACAATCGAGTTCCGCCTTTTCAGAGGCACACTAAAATACAATACACTAATAGCCACATTGCAGTTTGTCAATACGATCTGTGATGTGGCTATTTCTATGTCCCAGTCAGAGTTGGAGGAACTGTCATGGTCTGAGCTTGTGAAGAGGATAGAGTACCCTGAGCTGATACAATATCTGAAATAGCGTCGGTTGTACATCAATGACGAAGTGACCGTAGAGGAGGATATGTGAGATGGACAAGGCTGAATACTACAAGAAGACTTACCCCGTAGGCACAAGAATCCGTCTGCTGCATATGGACGATCCTTACTCACCGATACCCGACGGAATGACAGGAACAGTTACATCTGTTGACGATATGGGAACACCGCACATGAAGTGGGACAACGGCAGAAGTCTCGGCATCTGTCCCGATGTGGACAGCTTCGAGATTATAAAGGAGGTTGAGTGATATGTGTGCAATTTTCGGATTTTTGGACTACGGCAAGAAAGTTTCAGCAAGTACACTAAAGCGGCTACTCAGGGCATTATCTGTTGCGGCAGAAAGCAGAGGCACCGATGCAACAGGTATCAGCTATGTGAACAATGGAAACATCGTTACTTTCAAGAAAGCGAAGCCTGCCCACAAGGTCAAGCTGTACTTCCCGAAAGACACAACAGCGGTCATCGGACATACAAGATTCACCACTCAGGGCAGCGAGAAAAATAACTACAACAACCATCCTTTTGAAGGTAGCACCGATACCCACACTTTTGCCCTCGCTCATAACGGCGTTCTGTACAATGATAAGGAACTCCGCAGGGCAAAGAATCTGCCCGATACTGTGATAGAAACTGACTCATACATCGCCGTTCAGCTTATAGAGCATGAGAACATCGTTGACAGCAACAGCATCAAAGCTATGGCAGAGGCGGTGCAGGGTAGCTTTGTCTTCACGATTCTTCGGGATGACAACACGCTCTTCCTCGTCAAGGGCGACAATCCTATAACACTCATTCACTTCCCTAAGTATGGGCTTTATGTTTACGCTTCAACCACGGCTATTCTCAATGCCGCTATGAAAGCTGTAAAGTTTTCGGGAGTATGCAACGAAGTCAAGGTAAATGACGGGGATATAGTTCGCATTGACAGCGACGGGAAACTTTCTGTCAGCACTTTTGAGCAGAAGATTCAGAAGTTCAATTATCGCAACTGGTATAGTTGGTATGATTACGAATTTGATGTTACCGAGGAGCAGTACAGCAACGACCTTTTGCTTATCTGCGGATGTTATGGGGTAGACAGAGAGAGCGTTGAGCTGCTTTTAGAGTTTGGCTATTCTTGCGATGAGATCGAGGAAATGTTGTTTGAACCAGAGTTGCTTGAACAGGCTATGGAAGAGATAAAAACGCTGTATCAGCGTTAATTATTAAGGAGGTAGATATTATGAGAGGTTTTATTGCAGGTATCGTATTCACGCTGATTGTGGAGGGTGCTGCGATAACAGTAATCGTAGGTGACAAGATCAAGGAGGCGATCGAGGAATGAATAGCACAGTAAAAGTATTTGTCAGAGCAGTCGGCGTTATCATCGAAATTATCGGCATTTTCAGAAAACGCAAATAACCACAACTGGCGGAGTGTAATGCTCCGCCAACTTTTTTTGAGAGGTGAATTATGAAAACTGAAACCACAGTAATGAAAAGCAAGGCGTTGTTTTCCGACGACGGCGAATACCGCTTGCTTCTGCGCCGTGAGTGGGACAAAAATGGTAAGTGCGCTATGATCATTATGATAAATCCGAACACTGCCGACACGCTCTGCATGGATATGACGACCATGCTTGTGCTGAATAATCTGTACAAGCTTGGTTTTGGCAGCGTCAACATCGTCAATCTGTACAGCAGAATCACGCCGAAACTTAGCCTCAGATTCAATTCTGACGATGACCTGATTGCAAAGGGCTGCGATGAAATGATCGAGGAGTATGCGGTAACAAGCGATGCCATTATCATTGCCTGGGGCTGCCTTGGAAACACCAGTGAGCGTGTCAGAGAACGTCAGGCGGATATACTCGGAAGGCTGGCGAAATTCAGGAACAAGCTATACAAAATCGGTGAGCAGGGGTATCATCCCCTGACACCGGCGGTCAGAAATCAATGGGAATTGGTACCATACGAAATGGAGGAACATCATGCTGAAAGTAACGAATCTTAGGAAAACCGACAATGTCAAGCCCGTCATGCTGAGGGCATATATCGCAAAGAAAATCACTGCGCTGATGAATGAATACAGCGTTGACACACTTGACGATATCGGCTGTTTTGTGGTGCTTGAAAAGGACGAAATGTCTGCATTTGCGGTATCGGAAATGGAGTTTGTGGAGGTGCTTGAAATCGGAGGGAATTACTATCTCCACGGTGCAAGGATACTCGGTGACAGCTACGGCGAAGACGTTTACCTGCCAGTTGAGGTAGTAAGAAAATGAGCATTACGATACACCGAGTAGCGCAGTATGCAAGGTTCAGTTCCGATAATCAAAGGACTGAGAGCATAGACGCACAGCTGCGAGCAATGAACCAGTTCTGCAAGCAACAGCACTGGCAAGTAGTGGCGACCTACACTGATGCTTAGACTCCCTATTGAATACAATAAAGCGAAAGGTCAACCGCCGAAAAACACGCAGAATTGCGACATTTTCGGTAGTTGACCTTGTTCTGTTATTGGGAGCGTCCTTTTTGTATGCTGATAGGTCATCTCTCACCTTCAAACGAAAGGTTTTCCACAAACAACACTATGCAAATGAAAGGTTAGGCTTTCGTTTGAAAGTGTGGGGCTTTTATTTGAGGGTGCAACCACCAATCATTTTCTTAGTGTTGTTTGTGCAGAAAATACCGTAGGTATGAGGAAAATGAACTGTTATTTTCGTTACAGAGTTAACTCAAAGTTTTCCACAAACAACACTATGCAAATGAAAGGTAGGCTTTCGTTTGATTGTGGAAAGCTTTCATTTGAGGGTAACGATAATTCTTTAGTAATTACTCCTCAATTACTCTCGTTTATGTATTCGTGAATCTTATTGTAGTAGTCTTCAACTGCTGATGCAGCATACTCACGCGCATCTTCTTCACATGCCTGCTCATAATAACCGCAAAAGTCCTCAGTTCCGGTTATGTAATCTGCAAATTCGACCTCATATTTCTTTACTCTTCGGTATACTTTAAGATCTCTGTACTGATCATCACAAGAGTTATACATATCTACAAGGCAATGCTGATATGCATGATATGCCTCATGACATACGGTATCCACCACTTCACATGGGGCGTCATACATCAGACTTTTAACACTGACTGAGATAGTGTGTGATCTGTCCGAATAATTACCAAGAATAGTGTCTCGCTCCATATCTGTAGCCACAACAATCAGCTCATGTGGAAGCCCAAGGTATCTGCATTCAATATTGGCTATGGTTTGTAGCACATCGAGTTTCTCCTCAAATGTTAGGCTGAACCACTCGCTGTTATCTAGCCTCGATAGGCAATCTATGTTATTGGCTATAGTTGCTTCTTGGCTGACACTCGGTATTGTCGACTTTGCTTGTGAAACACCTGACGTGACCGTAACACTAACACACGGAACAAGCATTAATATTGCCATTCCGAGCGCAAGAAAGGCTTGGCTTCCCCTTACGAATGTGAACACTCTCTTAGGAATCATCTTGTAAGCTGATACCCCTTCTCGCCTATAAGTAATCAAATAAGTGGCGTATAGTCCAACCGAAACACTCAAAAGTGCAACGATAGTGAGAATCAATGATTTCAATATTGGAAAATATGAAACTAAAGTGTATAAGCCATAACCTGTTACAATATTCATAACAATACTGACAGTATTCATTCTTGTCTTTTTTTGAGTAGAATAGCCAACTGCCAAACTTACAATGAGTAATAATAGCAGTAGCAACATAGATTTTGCGAACGAAAGCCCTTCGATACTTCTGAACAGCAATGCCTTATACCAAAACCAAGCGATGAAGTACCCATAAATATTGGTAAAGATAAATCCAGAAGCACTATATGTGTTTTTCATAGAAAGCCACTCCTCTTCACACATAGAGTCGAAATCAAACCAGCAGGTCATCAGAGATCATCTGACACACCATATTTCGGATGGCGTTTATACGCTTTCTTACTTGTATCAGCGATATGAGTAACAGGATTGACCACTTGCCAAGTAGTACGCTTCTTCTTGTTCAGCTCACGCTTCGCTTTTTTGCTCATCTTTTCATACGGTACAAACTTATTCATACTTGTCACTCCTTTGTTTTCGATAATTTGATTATACCATACAAAACCTGAATACTCATCATCTATGTCATAAACAAAGATAAAAATTGGGCGGCCAGTTCTTGACCGCCCTAACCATATCACCCCCAATTACACCCAGCAGTTCGATCCGCCATCGATGGACCAGTAAACGCACTTGCCAGCGTTGGTGAAGTTCCATCCCGGATTCCACGACTTATGGATTCTGACTTTCACCTTATAGGTGCTGTAGCCCTTGGGAAGAGTAAACGTTCCCCTGGATTTATCATTGTAGGTGCCAATGTATCTGCCATCACCGTACACCTCATAGTCGAACTTGCCGTAGGTCCAGTGTCCGACAACGTCAAAAGTGCAGATTTTGATTTTGCATTTCTTGTTTGTATTGTTCGAGTGGATAGTTGTCTCTCCTGTCCAGTTATAACCGTTGAAGCACCCCCTCACAACTCCGTTCGCCGCCTCAGCAACGATAGCTGTGCTGCTGCCGTTGGTAAAGGGGAAAGCCTGTGTTGCGGTTCCCACAGTCAGGGTAAGTGCCATCATAACGCCCATAATAATCTTTGTGATTTTTTTCATAATATCAACCCTTTCATTTTATGAAAAAAGAACTCTGCATAGACACCGTGAAACAGCTGTGTGAGAAGTACGGCAGACTCGACGGGACCGTCATTCACAGTGACCGTGGCTGTCAGTATACGAGCTATGCCTTCCGCAGGGAACTT
>Ga0256405_10009848_pt1 | contig 12887 bp, 10 predicted proteins | sample RumenRJG_02DNA_FD_189096 | JGI IMG/M metagenome (GOLD analysis project Ga0256405, IMG submission 189096) | Bovine rumen microbial communities from Lethbridge, Alberta, Canada - RJG_02 | ecosystem: Host-associated > Mammals > Digestive system > Stomach > Rumen | place: Canada: Alberta...
TCGAGAAAAGAGGTCGCACAGAAAATGACATCCATCACCACATACTGCCGGAGCATCGTCGACGCCATATTGATCTCGCCGATGCTGTCAAAATATTCATTCGTAAAGCTCTCAATATCTTCCGTTGTGCCGGTACTGAAAAATGAAACCATCACATGATGGTCGAGCCGCCCGATATCAAGCGTTCCGATATCGATGGTCTCGCCTTGCGCCGTCTTCTGCGTCTCCGCAGGAGCCGCTTCGCCCGCCTCGGTCTCAAGAAACAGACGGCTTTCCGTGCAGAGAAACCGCCTCGAAAAGACGCGGCTTGCACGCTGATAGGCATCGCCGAGCTCACGGATCCGGCTGACCGGCAGGCCGACGGCTGCAAAACAGATATGATGCGGATGGTCTCCGAGAAGTCCCATGAGCTGCTCCGCCAGCTTCTTCTCTGTATCAAGCGTCTCAGCCTCTGTTGACCCCATCACAAGAAAGCTCTGAATATCTCCGATCTGCTCATACATATATCCTCTGTCGAAGCCATCCATCACCTTCACGATCCGGTCATGAATAGAGGTATTTGTCTCGTCATAGGCGGACTGGTCCCGCTTCTCATCGGCCGACCGGAACTGGAACAGCGTCACACCGTACCACGGGGACAAAAGGTCCATACCGACTGCCTTACCCTTTGCGACAGCATCTGCCACCGTAAAATGTCCGTTCATGACCTCCCGCAATACGGCCTGCCGCTCAAATTGTCTTTTTTCCTCCTGCTCCCGCTCATAGACAGCCCTGAGGCGCTCGTGGTCCTGCTCCTCAAGCAGCTGCTGCCTGACCTTTCCGAGACTTTCCAGCAGCTTCTTCTCCGTGATCGGCTTTAAGAGATAATCCGTGACACCGATCGAGATGACTTCCTTTGCGTAGGAGAAATCATCGTAGCCGCTTAAGATCACGATCTTCATTTTCGGAAATGAACGGCGGACGAGGCGCGAAAGCTCGAGTCCGTCCATGAACGGCATGCGGATATCCGTGATCAGTATATCCGGCTTCGTCTCGGAAATAAGCGGAAATGCCGTCTCACCATCGCCTGCCTCGCCCGCAAGCTCATATCCTTCTCTCTCCCAGTGAATGGTCTTCTTAATTGCCTGCCGGATAATGAATTCATCCTCGCACAGAAAGACCTTGATAAGATCAGACATATGTTTCCTCCAAAATAAGAAGGACACCAGCTTTACGCCGATGTCCTGCCTGATGCCTTTTAAGATTACAACGATTCAGCGCCCCATCTCAAAACTCTTCGGTTCTCTTCGATTTATTTTTTCTCCCCCGCCGTGATGGCCTCATTTTCATCGCCGAACTCGTAGCGCATGAGGTCGTTCTCCTCATCCGGCGTCAGAGGCTTGAACTCAACGGTGATGTTGCCGGTCGAGCCGTCGGATTTGTAGGAGTCGATCATAACCTTGCGGTCACGGAATTCCTCGAGGCTCTCCATGACATTGCGCAGGTTCCTTCTGCGGTTGCTCGACCCGAAGTTTACGGCGCTCAGCCAGTTGCTGTACGTAAATGTCTTCGAGCAGCCGCCGGCCGGGTTCAGCTTGTAGCGCTTGTAGGCGCGGATCCGCTCCCGCTGCAGCGTCGTGTAGAGAATCCGGGAGAGCTTGTTCTCGAGCATCTCGTACTCATTTGTATAGAAATACCGGATCTTGTTCATGGAGATCGCGTTGACCAGCGTGGAGCCGAGTGTGATGTCCATGTAGGGGACCTGCCGGCCGCTGTCGTCCCGGATATTCTTCAGGATCGCACTGCTCAGGAAGTTGATGGCGGCGACCTGTCTGCCATCCGCATCAAACTTATTATAGGTGCTGTTTGCGATCTTGTAGCACCGGCGCTCCGCGTCCTCGTAGGCCCTCGCGGACGGCTTCGAGTGGTTCTTGCCCTGCATGCACGAGGCGATCTCGCGGACCGGAATCGTCAGAGAGTCAGAGACATCGAGCGCAGTGGAGGCCTTCCGGATCACATAGAGAAGAATCGCCTGGTCCTTCGCGTCGAGAAGCGTAATCGCGTCCTCGCCGAAGGCCTCACGACTGACGGTCAGAACCATTTTCGAATTATCCTCTTCTGACATCGGAATCTCCTTGACAAAATCCTTATCGCCGCCGGGTATCTCATATTTTTTCCGGCTGTCCGTGAAAATGCTGTCGCTCATTTCATCGACATAGCCCTGCAGAAAATCATTCAGGTTCAGCTGGTAGAGATCGTCCATGACTCGAAGCTCATTTTCCAGGACATCCGTCTCAAAGGCCTGCGCGACACGCTTGGGTGTAAAGGAGGCAAGCGCCGGAAAATCAATGAAGCGGCTGTTTTGATTCGCCGCCCATTCCTTTGCGCTCTCCAGCTCCTCCTCCATGACGTCGCGAATCGTCTTCTTGCCATAGAGCGTGGCCCACTCCTGCTTCTTCAGCATCCTCTGCTTCTCATAGATATTGTGGAAGGGATGCTGCGGAACACTCGGATCAACCGAATCCACGTTGGCGAGCAGAGAATTGAGCCACCTCTTCTTCTTCCGGTTATTCTGCTTTCTGAGATTCGCCCAGTATGCGCGAAGCTCGGCCTCATCGGTCCGGCCATTCAGGCCCTCTGTGAGAACCGCCTGCGCCGCGTCGCTGAATGACGTCCGGAAATACGGTTCGTCCTTATGCTCCTCGAAAAATTCGCGGAGCTCATCATCCAGCTTTTCAATCACAGCCGTGTACAGGGCCCGCGGATATCCGTTTTTGTTTTCCATAAATAGTCATCACCTGTTCTGTTCATGCCGGGAAATAGCCGGTCAAACAACAATCCGGCAAGGCACTTAAAATGACGTGCCGCACGCCGGAGCTATGTGCCCTTTATGATAAATGAAATCCGCTTTTTTGTCCACGTGTCCTGACTCTAGACGATGTCATGACTGCCATGATTTTGGCACCGTTTTTGACGTCGTACCAGATTTCTGGCACCAAATCCGACGTCATACCGGATTTTGGCACCGGATCTGACGTCATTTAAGAAAGATTCCCCAAAATCGAAGTAATTTTGGCACCGTTTTCGACGTCATTTCGTATTACAAAGGGGCACCACTCCTGTTTTGGCACCGTTTTCGACGTCAAAACGGCCGTCTTTACCGGCTCACGGTGCCAGAATTCAATTTTGGCACCGTTTCTGACGTCATTTCATGGCATTTCATCATTCTAAGAGAGCCTTCAACCTGTTTTGGCACCAATTCTGACGTCAGAATGGCTCAAATCGATGGAATGTCCGTCATAGAATCGGCTCTATTACCTGTTCTACCGCAAAAACCTATGCAAAACTCTTTTTCCCTTCATCTCATTCTGTATCTGACTCCGATTCTGACGTCAAAAACCATAAAATGATTCATTTCTTATGCCAGAATTATGATCTGGCACTCGTTCCGACGTCGAAATGCGGATCCTTAGACAGTCTGATGCCGGAATGCCAATTTTGGCACCGTTTCTGACGTCATTTGGATGGATTTTATGTGATAACGATTTCATCGCGCCGGAAAACGGTTTTGGCACCGTTTTTGACGTCACCTGGCTGTGTTCGGGCTAAAACAGGTCCTCAGACCGCATATTTCCTGAAATGGCACCGTTTTTGACGTCGTTTGAGTCGATTTCGGGCTGCCTCGGCTCGTTTGAAGGCTGATTTTACATTCTGGCACCGGTTTCGACGTCATTTTAATCGTTCTGAAAACGAAAAGACGGTGGATTTATCCACCAGGAAGGGCCTGATTTCGGTTGCAGGGCATATTTTGGCACCGGTTTTGACGTCATTTCTTCAATTTTAGCCGGATATCCATGTTTCGGCACCGTTTCTGACGTCATTTCTTCACATACCGGGAAAATCAAACTATTTTTGGCACCAAATCCGACGTCATTCCGGAATTCTGGCACCGGATCTGACGTCGTTTTCCTGTTTTGGCACCATTTTTGACGTCATTTGGTGTAAAAAATGGCGATTCAGAAATTTCGAAGAATTTTTGGCACCGAAAACGGGGGGTATTTTGAAAAATGGCACCGGATCCGACGTCTAACTGCATCTTCTGGCACCATTTCCGACGTCAAATGCGTTCATTTTTCCATTTTGCCGCCTTCGGGCGCGATTTGGCATTCCGGCTCCGGTCGAATATAATGTGAGCATGTAAAAGCGATTGATCTGCCTTCTGCCCACAGAGTCGTGGATAGACAGGTAATCAGGCGTTTACGGAAACACAAGTAACCGGATTTGTCCACAGACAGATCTCAGAATCATTTTCAAGAGGCAGATTATGATTACGTTGACGGCTGCTGTCGGCCAGAGTGTTCTCAGGAATGCGATCGGCCGCGCGGACAACTACATAACGTATGAGGAGAAGAGGATTTTTGATCCCTCTGCTACCGGATGCTATGACTGCACGCGCCGTGCGCAGTCTGCTTCGGCGTGCGACCACTGCCCGAAGAAAGTGTATCATACAGAGATGCGGAAGGTCTATGTCAACGAGAAGAACCGCTATGGCTCTATGCCCTCGCTGAACAGAGGGGCAATCCTTCTTCTGCTCTATCTTCATTTTTGTGAACCGGATGAAAACGGCCTGATCCGCGGATTTGATGCTTCAGAAGCCGCGGAGGCTTTGTCATGCCATCCGCGAACGATTGCGAACAATCTGACCAGGCTTTCCGACAGCGGATATGCTGCCGTAAGTCACATGGACGGAATTCCGGGCTATTATAATGTCTTTCTGACCGGATACAGTGCGTATTTCAGAAAAGCGCAGGAAAACGGGCGCGGGTACATTACGCTGACGCAGGATCTGTTTCATCAGATTCTCGCGCAGGACACGGTCAACAAGGTCCGGCTCATGGTCCGTTCTATTCTGACTGCACAGAAGGACATAACTGACAACCGGAAGGGTGCGGAGCATCCGATCTCGGAGATCCGCCACCAGCTGCCGTCCTACTGCAGAAAACAGGATATTCTGGATATACTGGGTACAGACTCGTTCCGTTCCGTCTTCCGGATCAGCGAGAAAAAATACACGGTCCGCATTGCATTTCAGGATGCCTTTGACCCGGTCCATGTGCGCGCGGCGATGACCCGCGATTACACGGAGCAGGTTCGCCGCCGGCTTGCGCGCTATGATCAGATGGATACAAGCGGACAGGTCCGCGGCTTCCACGCGTCCGAGAAGGATATCCGTGATATTGCCATGATCGGCTTCCGCTATCCGGTCGGCGCCGTACTGAAGGCCATCGATCAGATCCACGATGTGTATATTTCCCAGAACCTGCCGATCGGAAGTCTCGGCGCGCTCGTTCGGACATACACCAGGTGGATCGCCGGCTTCGGAGATTTTTCATCGGCCGCCTGAATACAGGCATTTGTAAATTTCATTTCTGTTTTTCTTTTTGAGACCGCGGAAGGTTCTGTGGTCTTCTTTTCGTGTCCTCATTTTTTAATCCTTGCAGTAAATCCCGAAAAACATCCTGAAACGCTCTTTTTTCGTGCCTCTGTGGCTCACTTTCGGTGTGATAAATTATCCACTGCCTGAAAGAATTTCATTTCTTCTGCCGTGGACTGGCCGATTTTTTATCCACGTCTTGAAAGAAATAGATTTTCGGCTTTGTGAATTCCATGCCCTTTATCCACATTCCGAAGAGAATCTGTATTTGATCCGTGTATTCTATTCCGCTTGTGTGGACTTATTTTTTTCTGTGTGAATCAGAAATTCCGTGAGTGAATCCGGATTCCATAGAAAAAGCGCTACATGCAAAAAGCCCCGCAAACCCTTGATTTTCAAGGGCTCACGGAGCTTTCATTTACCAATATTGAATATTATGATTTTATGAGATTATGAGTTATGAATCTGACACACACATTATAACTCATACAGAGCCGAATACTTCTCTTCCAGATAATCAAGAAAATCATCTGGTGTAAAGTCCCTGCCGGTAATTTCGCGAATCCATGTCATGGAATCCTTCCGGTCGGCTTTTTTGAATACGTGGTCTGCCATCCATTTGTTAATGGTCCCGAAATCACCGGACCGGACATGGGTGTCCACATCCAGATCCTCCTTCATCCGGTTATAGTACATGGCATTGTACATATTCCCGATGGCATAGGAGAAGAAATAGCCGAAGCCCTCGGACCAGTGTACGTCCTGAAGAATTCCCTCACGGTCATTTGCGGGCCGGATTCCGAGATATTCTTCATATTTCCTGTTCCAGAGTCCGGGCAGGTCCTCCGTCTTCACATCTGTATTCACGATCAGCTTCTCTAATTCATACCGGATCATGATGTGGAACGTATATGTGAATTCATCCGCCTCTGTCCGGATCAGGCTGGGCTGTACAACATTCAGTGCCTCATAGAGCTCTTCCTCGCTCACATCCTCCATGGCCTGCGGGAAAATTTCCCTGGTCTTCGGGTAGATCAGATGCACAAAGGCCCTGCTCCGGCCAAGACGGTTCTCATAGAAGCGGGAGACCGACTCATGCATGCCCATGGTCTTATTCATGAAAATGTGGTGCGCATAGTTTTCTCTTGGCTGCATCATTTCAAACAGCGCGTGCCCGCCCTCGTGAATCACAGAGAACATGGACGATGCGAAGGCATTCGGATCAAAGTGCGTTGTGATCCGGTTGTCATCTGCCCAGAGCCCGTCTGTGAAGGGGTGCTCTGTAAGGGTCCATGAGCCCCGTGTCTTATCGAATCCGATCACGTCGAGGAGATAGTCTGTCATTTGCCGCTGCTGCTCATCTGTCACCGGCCGGGAGAGAAAATCCGTCCGGATCTTCTTCGGGCTTTGTTCTATCCGTCTTAAGAGAGGCACCAGTCTGTCACGGCACTTGGCAAATGTCTGATCAAGGAGAGCGGAATCTATCCCGGGCTCGTAATCATCCAGCAGGTTATCGTATGGAACCGGCTTTGCTTCCTCCCGGAGTCTGATCTGCTGCGCTGTCACGTCCCGCACCTTCTGAAGGGAAGGCGCAAATACAGAAAAATCGGATTGCTTCTTTGCGTTCAGCCAGTCAATAAATGCCTGATTGTAGGTGGCATCAAACTCGTGCTGAAGCTCGGGAGTGATATGCTTCGTCCGCAGATAATCTCTGTGGAGGGACTTTGCCAGCGCCTGGTCGAAGTCCCCGAGCTCTTCGATATGCTGAAAGAGATACTCTCCTGCCCTGATGAACTCCGGGTCCTTTCTCAGACGGAAGGCCTGATTCTGCAGGACGGCCATCACATGCCCCTGCTCCTCCATGGCCTTCGGCGGGCAGATCGTCTCCTGGTCGTAATTGATGATCCGGACCGCGTGGTCGTAGGTCTCTGCATTTGTCAGCACCTGATTTACGTAACTTAGATTTCTTTGCAGTTCTTCTGTCATATTCTGTCCTGTCCTTTATTGCCTCTCATTGGAATGATGCCGCCGGTTTTAAACACCCTGCTCACGCAGATACGCGCACGCCTCGTGCACCAGCTCCTTGTCCGTGTCGTAGGTCATCGCTTCAGCGGCCTCCTTCTCCGGCAGGAACTGAACCTCTCTGACCTCCTCGGGCTGAACCGTGACCGGATCGCCGTCCTTTGCCTGTGCGACAAAGAAAATGACATCCTTCATGATGCCTTCATACGGGGAATAGGTGATCGTCTTCCGGAATCCCGTATCGAGCTTTACCTTAAGGCCCGTCTCCTCGCGAATCTCCCGGAGCGCGGTCTCCTCCTCTGTCTCGTGGTCCTCGACATGTCCCTTCGGGAGAGACGTGTGGCCGAGTGTCATATGCTCGACCAGAATCAGAATTTGTCCGTCATGGAGCGTATAGACGACCGCTCCGCAGCTTTTTTCATGCTTCATTTTTTAAAATGAGGGACCGCCGCATCGGCAGTCCCTGCATCCTTTCTCCCGCACGCGCGGGTTTATTTTTTCTTCTTTGCGTTCTTGCGCGCAAGAGCAGCGAGCTGCTGCTTCATTCTCTTCTCAGTTGCTTTCTTGCTGTCCTTGTTCTTTCCGCCAAGTTTACCCATTTCATTCACCTCCCTGTCTGAAAGCCTGCTTCGGGCAGGCGTGGCTGCACTCTGTGCAAAGCTTACCTATTATAGCACGGAATACTCAATGGCGCATCCACTGGTGCGACAGCCAATTTTCCGACCTGGAATATGTAAGACCGATGCGGCTCACTGCATCGAAAGAAGCGCTTCCTTCAGCCTGCGGTAGATCCTCTCATTTCCCGCGTCATTCGGATGAAGGCCGTCCGGATTGTAGCGCTCGCGCAGCATCGGGACCTCCGGCTGGAGACCCGACGTGCGGTAGAGATCAAGAACCGGGATCGCGTAATAGGCCGCGACCTCCTCGATGATGTTGACATACGTCTCAAGATCAGCCTCTGTCGGCTTTCCCATCTCGTTGATGTGCGCCTTCTCTCCGACCCTGTGAAGCGGCGTCATGACGAGGAGCCGCGCATCCGGATATTTTTTAAGAAGATCGAGATACAGGAGATGAAGCGCCCCATAGAAGGTGTCGTCGGTCCGGTCGTCCATCGTGCCGAGCGGCGCGTCCCCATGTCCGTAATCGTTCGTTCCGCCGAAAATGACAACAACGTCTGCGTCATTTTCCATGTCCGCGACGCGGCTCCGGAAGTACTTGTCCCACTGCGGGTCCGGAGATACAGACTGCTGGCGCGCAATGCGCGTGCCGCCGATGCCGTAGCCGCGCGCGACGACGCCGTCCCGCTCCGCAAGAAGGTTCCAGTAGACCTTGCTGATGTCAGATGTGCCGCAGCCCTCGGTGATGCTGTCACCGAGGAAATTGATTTTCAGATTCTTAAGATTCATAATCGTTTCCTCCTTTGATGTGATTCATACTGCGAAATATCCGGTCAGAACTCTATACGTAGACCAGTGAGTCAGTACTTGCGATCAAGGCTCAGCTTTGTATGGCTTCGTCTTCTCTGAGAAATCGTTGCACTTTAACCTGCTTTATATTGTAAAATGATTTAGCTAATATTCAATCGTCAGTTCTTGTAAAATAGCGCAATTATGAGCGACTATCTCCGCCCGGCTTGCATCAATCTGCCGATGGGTGCTGAATCGTTCTCCTTGGGAATGGTCGTTTGCACTTGCCTCTGTATAGGCGAGAGCATATACTCGAAGAAAAGGAGGATGCGCTCGATTGCTTCGGGCGCGACAAGCATATGAGCGATATGATTGATCTGATCAAAACAAGACGCAGCGTGCGCAAATACAAAGCCGACATGGTTCCTCAGGATAAGATTGACGAGATTATTGAGGCCGGTCTCTATGCGGCGAGCAGCAAGGGACAGCAGAAGACGATTATCGTTGAAGTGAGAAATAAAGAAGTGCGGGATAAGTTGTCTGCACTCAATTGCAAAATCGGTGGATGGAAGCCGGAGTTTGATCCGTTCTATGGGGCACCGGTCATTTTGATCGTTCTCAGTCCAAGGGATTGGCCGAACCGTGAGTACGACGGCAGTCTTGTCCTGGGAAACATGATGCTCGAGGCACATTCGCTCGGACTTGGAAGCGTGTGGATCCATCGCGCAAAGGAGGAGTTCGAGATGGAGGAAGGAAAGGAACTGCTCCGCTCACTTGGCATCGACGGCGAATATGAAGGCATCGGCCATCTTGCCGTAGGCTTCCCGGATGGAGAACCGGAGAAGGCCGCGCCGAGACGGGAGGGACGGGTGTACCACGTTGACTGAGAAACCGATTCAGAGAGGAGGCTTTCATACAGACTGAGCAAAGCCATCGGTCTGTGTTTGACTTGGTTATGCCATGTGTGGCGAATTTTCTGCTGATTAGCTGAATGTAAAGAGGCAGAGCCCATAGTTCTTATAAAACATAAAAACGGAGAAAGATATAAGGTATATGCCTGTATCTTTCTCTGTTTTTGTTTTATGCTTTCTAAGCGAGAAGTCCCGGCCATTCAATGACCGGGTAGTTCACGCTTTGAGCTCTTCTTCGAGCTCGTCCAGCGTCTGTCTCAGCCGCCCGATCTCATCGAGCGCTGTCTGCCGGTCCTCATCGGTCCTTGCCTTTCGGAGGCTGCGGACCAGATTCTTCTCAAGTCCGCCGAGCCGTGTGGCATAATCCGGACGCTTCGGAGTCTTCGATGGCTTCTTTCCGTCCGCGACGCCTCTGACCATCCTCTGGAAATCGCCGCGGCTCAGCTCCTTAGTATTATCTGCCCCGTCTCCACTTTCCTGCTGAAAATAAGCTTCCACCTCGTCAGCAAGCTGCCTCTGCTGCTCCTCCGTAAGCTTTGGCGTATGGCTGTAGGCAATGTAGAGCGTGTTCGCAGACAGCCCGAATCTGGTCAGGGCCCTCATTTCCGGGATGAGACGGCCATAGCCCTCGTAGCGGCGGATCTGCATTTTCGATGTGCCGGTGGCCTGGCCGGACGGGTTGATCAGCTCGGAGATCTTCTGAAGCTTTTCGTCCTCGTAGAGCGGGACGTAGTCACTGTCCTCTTCCTCCTTCTGCTGCTCTTCTCTTTCGATCAGGGCCCGGGCATTCTGAATCTCGGCGAGCCAGAAGTCGGCATCCTTATCTCTTGTTTCAATATTTGCATCGGCGTGCTGACGGAATCTGGTCTCCTCGTCTGCGGGATACGGTAGTACCCGGCACTTGATGGTCTCATTTCCGAGAATATTGCACCATGCCTCCCGCCTTCTGTGTCCGGAGACAAGCTCGTAGCTGCCGTCGCCAAGGTCATAGACGAGAATCGGTTCGAGCAGCTTTCCCTCCTTGCGCATGCTGTCAGCAAGGGACTCGATCCCTTTCATTGGGATATTTTTATTAAATTCGCTGTCCCTGATCCGGGAGCTTGGAATATCGATGATGCTCTCCGATGATATTCTTGTCGCTGCCTCACGCAGGGAATTCCGCGCACTTGCGTACCCGTTTCTTCTCGGCATTACTTCTCTTCTCCTTTTCTTACGATGTCCAGCAGCTCCTGCTCAAAGAGATAGACATCCTCGCTGATGTCAGCCTTTCTGTTAAATGCAAGCGGTGTTCCTTCGACCTTCGCGTTCTCAGCGGCCTGACTCTTCCGGATCGTCTGCTTAAAGACGTGGTCTCCGAAATCCTCTCTGACAAATGACTCGCCCTGCGCGTCATAGGTTGCCCTGGGATTGTGCATGTTCATGACGAGATAATACTCCGGCTTGTACTGCTTCGCGCCGTTTGCCTTGGGCGCAGCGAGAATACGGAGTGTCTCGACCATCATGTCAACTGAATTTGAGGAGTCGATTCCGTGATACGGTGTGATGATGTAGTCGGATGCCGCATATGCGAGAATCGATCCATCATAATCGGAAGGCGGGCAATCAAAAATGATGAAATCATAGTCATCAAAGACCGGCTCCAGCTTCTCCGTGATCAGATCATAGTCATATCCGTCGTCCGGCTGCTCCGGTGAGCGGGCTGTGACATCGACAATCGCATTTCCGGCGGGCATGATATCCATATGGACGGTCTTATCCTTCACCTTATCGCGGACGACCGTGCGGAATTTTGTTCGTCTCCACCGGTAGGCCGGAAACGGATACGTCTGGTAAATCGCTTCGCGCGGTGTGCATTTTCCTGCCAGCACATCTGCGAGAGAATTATGATCGTGCGGATCGTAGTCTGTATCGATCAGATAGCGGTCCGCCAAGTCGTCCTGCTGGTCAATCCCGACGCAGAGAACGCGGTATCCGTCACAGATCAGGAATGCGGCTGTGTTGGCTGCGAGAAATGACTTGCCGACTCCGCCTTTTCTTGCGGCAAATGATATGGTAACTGGCTTTCCCATAGTGAACTCCTTATGCTTATCTGATTCATTACATTTGTCTGGGCACGCCATGACCACGAAATTTTCACCGTGAAAATTTCATGTGGAATTCTGCATTTGAAAGCATTTCACCCGGAAAAACGGCAGGAGAAGGCCTGCCGCGGTCAGATGAGACGGCCCTGCGAATGAATCTGAGAAATCATACGTGTCTTTACGCTGAAAACATTATAGCATGGTTCGATGGATAGGTGAACAGCGCTGAGTTGGGGAAATGATGCGAAGTTACCGCTCACACATTCCTGGCGTGTAAACTGTAACGCGAAAACTATACCTGCTTCTTGTGTGTGCTCGTTTCGCGGGGTAGGATGATGGTGGCCGAATGGGAATTCCAGACCGTTCAATGACGAAGCCGCTCAAGAGACCGAGCGAAGCTTCCCGGACATTCAATAACCAAGTGATTTTCTGGGGTAATAATGAGGTGACATGATGGATAAGGAGATAAGAAAGGCAACAATGGATGATTTGGCTTGCATCATGAAGATCTATGCTTACGCAAGAGTGTTTATGAAGAGCCACGGCAACCCGAGACAGTGGGCAGCGACTAACTGGCCGCCGGAAGGTTTAATCCGTCAGGACATTGAGAATGGCAAGTGCTATGTCTGCACGGTTCAGGATCATATCGCAGGCGTATTTTACTACGATTTCGGCGCGAATGCCGAGAAAGGCTATCTGGACATCGAAGGCAAATGGAAAGACGACACGCCCTATGGCGTTGTACATAGAATTGCTTCAGATGGCAGCGAGAAGGGAATCGGCAAATTCTGCATCGACTGGGCGTACGGGCAGTGCCATCATCTGCGTATGGATACGCATCCGGATAATATTGTCATGCAGAACCTTCTGAAAAAACTCGGCTTTGAAAAGTGTGGAATCATACATGTGCCGGAAGATAACGATCCAAGGTATGCATATGAGAAATTTTCACGGTGAAAATCGGGAGCTGGATTAGCCGGGAACTTCTTTGATTGCGATACGGAGGAAATTTTCACGGTGAAAATCCGGTGTAGGATTGGCTGGGAGCTTCTTT
>Ga0256405_10009849_pt1 | contig 12886 bp, 11 predicted proteins | sample RumenRJG_02DNA_FD_189096 | JGI IMG/M metagenome (GOLD analysis project Ga0256405, IMG submission 189096) | Bovine rumen microbial communities from Lethbridge, Alberta, Canada - RJG_02 | ecosystem: Host-associated > Mammals > Digestive system > Stomach > Rumen | place: Canada: Alberta...
AGAACCGCAGAGGAAATAAGGCTCCGCTCGAAGCCCCTCACAAGGCTGGCCCCTTATTCCTTTAACTGAATCAAATTAAAAACCCTGGGCGTGATGCCCAGGTTTTTTTCATTCCGCTCCGGTTCTGCCCGGCTCAGACGTCCAGAAACAGATGATTCTCCAGCGCGGTTGTGGAGAGCTGCTTGCGCCGTGTCTCCACATCCGTCGCAAACCCGATCTTCACCATATCCTTCAATGCCGGATTGGTCATGATATAAATGAATCCTTTTGCCATTCCGCTCACCTCACACAAACATCTGCTGCAGCAGACCCTTCTTTAGTTCCTTCCAGAGCGCCAGTTCCTTCTTCGCCTCCGCAATGGCTTCGTCGAAATCGGAAAGAAAATTTGCGATAAGGCACTGTTCGTCCTTGCAAGGAAGAGGGACAAACCGCTTTTCCATAATTTCCTTTGTAATGTGTTTCATCGTTCCACCATTCAATTCAGATTGAAGATTATCAACGTCAGCATAAAGAAAATGCAGAAAATAATCTTTCTCTACTGAATAGGGAATCACTTTCCAAATGTGATAATGATAAATACATTTATCGCCGTGATAGATTCGCGGCCCAAAAGTAGCGGACCAAGCGTAAATTAAATCACCATCGTTGATATATTTATCATCATCGAGCTCCATATCGGAATAATAATATTCATTGTTGGAAAACAGATTTCCTACTCTTAATATCATATACTTGCCCGACTCAAGCATTTCATCCGCTGAATAAGCTCTGCCATTAATAAGCTGAGCAACATCCGTGAATACCTTTTCTTCCCAATCAGGGAAATCACTTCCATCCGCTCTCTTGAAACGCACTTCCTGTGAGAAAATCTTCTTCATCACAGCCTTCTTCTGCGTCTCCAAGTTCGCAACTTCCTGCTCGCTGGAAGAGATAACCTCATCAACCGAAGACAGGAAATCCGCAATTTTTTGCTGTTCTTCCAAGCATGGGAACATCAACTCATAGTCTTTCAGCACCTTGAAATACAGTCTTGTCCGCGTACCTCCTTTTTTCTGTGCTTTACAGAACTCAAGAAAATCCTTACTTGAATTCAGGTATTCAACAAGGAGGCGTACATTATTTCCATTTACAGTATTGAATACAGGATACTCTTTGCTAACCAGTCCAGCATCTACCAGATCGTTAATATTGAAATGGAATACGTTGTCATCGCTCATATGGCGATATGTGACCGCGCCACGAGGAACTACGCTAAATAGTGTTTCATCGTTATCTGTACTGGATTTGCTTCTGTACTCGTCCTGAAACATCAAACCAGTACGAGCAGAAGTCAGTAAAGGCAAGCCACTATTTAAGGGCTTATAATCCGACAACTCAACAGTTAAATCCCCAACTGATTGCATTCTCCACTCCGGATAACTGCTCCCGTCATCCCGCTTAAACCTTAGTTTCGGCTCCGCCATTTCGCATCACCTCACAGGCCGAGCAGCTTCATGGTGCTGCTGACCTTCTCCATGGCCGCCTGCTTCTTCGCCGTAATCTCCGCCAGTTCCGCCTTTACCGCAGCGATGTCGATTTCCGCCTCTTCCTCGGATGTATCCACATATCTGGGAATATTCAGGTTGTAGCCATTGTCGATGATCTCCTGCATGGTGGCCACATGGGCATAACGTTCCACATCGACACGCTTTTCATAGGTCTCAACTATCTTCTGGATGTTTTCGTCCGTCAGTTCGTTCTGAACCTTCCCCGGTTTATACTCCTTGCTGGCATCAATGAATAGAATATTGTCGCTGTTTCCATTTCTTTTGCTTTTCAGCACCAGAACCACAACGGGAATCGCCGCTCCATGGAACAGATTCGCCGGCAGACCGATCACGGCGTCCAGGCGGTTCAGATCCTTAATCAGGTACTTGCGGATGTCCTCTTCCGCTCCGCCACGGAACAGGACGCCGTGCGGGAGCAGGACCGCCACGCGGCCGTCGTTCTCGTCCATATGGTAGACCATATGCTGGAGGAAGGCGAAGTCAGCATGGCTCTTCGGGGCCAGCTTGCCAACACCGGAATAGCGCGGGTCATCCAGATAGCGGCTGTCGGCGGACCACTTCAAACTGTAGGGCGGATTGCAGACTTGCACGGTCAGGCGAAGATCGTCGCCATAGAGGTCGTTGGTCAGGGTATCGCCCTTGTAGATATCAAAATTCTGGTAATCCACGCCGTGCATGAGCATGTTCATGCGGGCGAGGTTGTAGGTGGTCGGATTGTTCTCCTGGCCATAGAAATGGCCGACCTTCTGTTTGGTCAGGTGCTTCTGGGTCTCCAGGAGCATGGAGCCGGAACCACAGGTGCAGTCCCCCACCGTCCGGGCTTCGTCCAGGCCAAGGGTCGCGAGGGTGGCACAGAGCCTGGAGGGGCCGGTGGGGGTAAAGAACTCGCCGCCCTTCTTGCCGGCACCGGACTGGAAGAGGCCGATCAGGATCATGTATGCCGTACCGAGGACATCAAACTGCTGATCCTGGAGATTCATGTCAATCTCGCCGATCTTGGCGATGACCTTGCCGATCTTGTCGGTACGCTCGGAGACCGTATCGCCGAGGCGGGTATCCTGGAGGCGCATGTCGTTGAAGAGCCCTTCGAAGGCCTTTTCGGACTTATGGCCGAGGGTGGAGCCGGTCAGGGCATTGACCGCACGCTCATAGTCCTCGACGGAGAAGCGGTCGGCATCGCCGTCGGGCCTGACGATGCGCCGGTTCAGTTCCCGGAAAAGGTTCTCGGGGCGGATGATGTAGCCCAGATGTTCCAGGGACCACTGCTCAACAATGGGCCTGAACTCCGGGTCGGTGAAGGCCTGCTCATAGCTCAGGCCGTCATCCTTCAGGATGTCCGCCATGTACATCTCGGTCCGCTCGGAAAGATAGCGGTAAAAGATCGTCCCGAGAATATAGTTGCGGAACTCGTTGGCATCCATTCCGCCGCGCAGGTCATTGGCAATGGACCAGAGCTGGGACGAGAGGTCCGCAGCCTGCTGCTGAAGCTTATTCGAATCAATCGCCATGTTATTCCCCTTCCGCCCTGTATTTGGCGTATGTTTCACTTACAAAGGTTTTGATCTCGCCGGTCAGTTTCGTGGTCTTCAGGAGGCCGAAATGATAATCCGACAGACTTTCCCGAATGGATTCATCGGAGATTTTGCCGTTGAAGGTATAATCCACGACGTTATGATGCACCACAGAGGAATCAATGCCGTGGTCACAGGCAAATTCCTCAATCTCGGCCAGTTCCCGCTCCCGGGCGAAGTCCTCAAAAGCCGCCATGATATCGGCATCCTCGTCCAAATCGTAAAAGCGGGTCCGGATGAAGTCGGCCATGATGTCCTTCTTGACGCGCAGCGACTCGTTATCGGAGCGCTCAATCTCGCGAAGAATCAGATCCAAATCAGCTTCCCGCTGCTCCGGGGTCTTACCGGCTTTGTTGGCAGCTTTCAGAAGATTCAGAATATAGACAACATTGATCCGGTCCGTACGCACGAGTTCCACATCGAAATCGACATCCACCGGAACCGGTACTTTCGGGTTGGGATCGCCAGTCTGATCCTTGTAGTACAAATACCAGGACTTGAAGCCCTCATATTCCTCCTCATCCATCACGACGGCCAAGTCCGCCCAATCGAACTTAGAGAACGTTTTCAGGGTTGCAAGCGTCCCCACCATGGTACGAAAGGCAATGATAAACATACGGATTTCATCTTCGCTCTGCAGGCGGCCCGCTTCATCGACCGTGGGCGTGATTTTCCGGAGAACAGGATCCTGGTTAATCCACTTCTGGATATAATATTCGTAATTTTCCAGCAGATACTCGTTCGGGTCCCCGTCCCCGGAGAAGAGACGAAGGGCATCATCCTGCCACTGCTTGATATTCCGATACGTCACAATCTGGCCGAACTGCTTTGTCACCTTATCCACACGATTGGTACGACTATAGGCCTGCACCAGGGTGTGCCAGATCAGATTCTTATCCAGATACAGAGTGTTCAAGGGCTTGGCATCAAAACCAGTAAGCATCATGTTGACTACCAGAAGGATATCCACCTGGGGCAGGTCCTTCTGTTTCATACGCTTGGTGATATCCTTCCTGTAGGCATCAAAATTCTCAATGCTATAGGAAGTCCCGAACTGGGCATTGTAATCGTCCATGATACGGGAAAGCAGTTCGGCGGAATGCTCGTCCCCCTTGCCGTCCATGTCCTCATTTGCGCCGTAGCTGAAAATGGCAGCAACTTTATAGCGGTCCGCTTCCTCCCTGGCAGCGTTCAGTTCTTTGAAAACATCATAATACTGCCCCAAGGTCTTAATGGAATCCACGGCAAAAAGGGCAGTATAAATATCCTTGCCCTGGGGGTGGATATGCTGCTCATGATGCTCAAAGATATGCTCCGCGATCTTCCGGATCCGCTCATCGGCATGATAGAGTTCATCAATATCAATGTTATGCCGCTTGCAATACTCCGGGTCGTCCAATTGCTCCGGATCAATGCCCCTCATTGCGATATGATGGGCGAAAATCGTTCGCTGATACTCCACGGAGAAACGAAGGACATTCCCATCGGCAATGGCGTCCTTGATCATATAGCGATGCAGGCAGGCATCACGCTTGGAACCATCCGGCATCAGTCCGGCATTGAACACGTCGGCAGTCGTCCGGCCATCGGCCCCCTTATTCGCCTCAAAAATCGGTGTTCCCGTGAAGCCGATATAATTCGCTTTCTGGAAGTGGCGGTCAATATCCCCGTGCATTTTCCCAAACTGACTGCGATGGCACTCGTCAATGATGAAAACGACCTTCTTATCACGGTAGGAATCCATCAGGGCTTCATACCGCTTCGACTTCACGGCATTCGCCATCTTCTGGATCGTTGTGACAATCAGCTTACGGTCAGAATCCTGGAGCTGCCTGACCAGGACAAAGGTACTGTCAGAATTATCGACACAATCCTTTTCAAAGGAATTGTATTCATCCACCGTCTGGTCATCGAGATCCTTGCGGTCAATGAGGAAAACCACCTTATCAATGCGCGGCTCGTCGCGCAGGAGCTGGGCCAGCTTGAACGAAGTCAGGGTTTTACCGGAGCCGGTGCACGCAAAGACATAGCCGTTCTGATTGGCCTCCAGGATCCGGCGACGAGCGGCTTTCACAGCGAAGATCTGATAAGGACGCATCACCATCAGGATCGGCTCGGTAGACTTGATGACCATGAACTTGTCGATCATCTCGGTAAGGGCGGACTTCCGGAAGAACTCAGAAGTAAACTCTTCCAGTGTGTTGATGCGTTTATTCTTCTCATCTGTCCAGAAGAATACCAGAGACTTCAGGATCGGATTATAAAGGCCATTTGACATTTCGTTCTCGTTGCAGAAGTATTTGGTCTGCACCGAATTGGAGACGACGAACAACTGCAGATAGCGGAACAGACCTTTAAATGAAAACTTCCGATATCGGTTGATCTGGTTGATGGCCTCATTGATCTCAACACCGGGGCGTTTCAGCTCGATCTGAACAAGCGGGAGGCCATTGATCAGCACCGTCACGTCGTATCTGTTCTTATAGACAACATCGTCCTTATGGGCAGGATCCATCGTAATCTGGTGCGCCACCTGATAGAAGTTCCGATCCGTATCATAAGAGAAGAAGTCGAGATAAGCTGTTTTTCCATTGTCCAGAGTCAGCACATACTTATCCCGCAGCAGTTTTGCGGACTCATACACAGAATGGTTATCCAGATGGATCAGGACGCGGTTCCACTCTGCATCACTGAGGGAAGCTTCTCCCTTCGCCTCCATCAATTTGGCGGCGTTCAGCTTCGTCAGCTGAGTCCTGGCATTCGACAGCACATCATCATAATCGCACAAATCAACATACTGATAGCCAATCGATTCAAGACGGTCGATAAACTTCGTTTCAACATCATATTCCGAAATATGCGCCATAACTTCGCCTCCACAAGCTGTAAGTGAAGTATATTTAAGTTATTTTAGCACAGCGAAAAAGGCAATACAAGAGAAAAGCGGCGGCCTGCGGCAGTGAAGATGCTGCGCAGGTCGTCGCTCTGTTTTACAGCCCCTTCTAAAGGAGGAGGGGTTTACTATTTTGCTTCTTCCGGGATGACTGCATTGAAGAAAGAATAAGTGGTCATTACACTTCCCTGCTCGGTGGTGAACTGGACCACGCAGGCTTTCTACGGTATGATTTCGGTTTTCATCAGGTAATGCTGCTCGTGCACGAGGCGACCATAAGACTTCGCGCTTGCGTGGATCTGGTCAAGAGCTTTTACATTCAGCTTGTATCCGGGGTTCTGGGAGATGTACTGGTTCAGAGTATCGATGATTTGTTGTTCCAAAATGATGGTCCTCCAATACTATTATCACGGGAATCATAGCACAAGGCGGGAGCTGGCGCAAAGGAAAGCGAAGGCCCGCAGGCGAACACTGGGATGCGTTGCAGGATAGAGGCCGGCCAGATGCGCCCCCTCCAGAAGCGCAGGGTGCATTTTTCCAAAAACCCGGCGGTCCAGTTCCAGCAGGTCGTCCATTATGGTCTCCTTCCGGCATAGGCTTTTCAATCTCTTTTTTATGAGAATTGTCTGTTGTCGGTTTGTCAATGCCATTTTGTCAGCAGTCGGCACGGTCAATCTCTCCTTCAGCAGCAGCCCGAAACGGAGTTGCTCACGTTTCGGGCCGGCGATGTTTTCTATGCTATTAAGCTTTGTAATGCAGTTTCTGTTTCAGAACTCAGGCCGCCAGTGCCTCGGCTGCGCCTTCTTTTCTCACGGTGTTGGCCGCCATGACAAGCAGGACGTTGATGACCACGCTCACAAGGCCGGAAACCGGGGAGCCGCCACCGACGATCGCCCAGATCATGTTGCCTGCCGCAAGCACCAGGCTGATGATGGCGAAGACAAGTGCGGGCTGTGCCTTGCTCGGGTCATTCGCCGCACGGCGGGAAAGGATTCCTTCCGCCAGGGAGAAGGCACCCAGGAGGAGCATCGCGCCTCCGACGACAAGCACGAGAGAACCGGACACTCCGGCCTCGGCCTGGTCCATGGGGACAACCCCGGAAGCCAGAAGTCCGCCGCCCGCGAGGGTGAGGGCGCTGAACAGGAGTACCAGGACTCCCATAACGATATCCACGATTCCGAGAACTTTCAGAAGGCTCTTGCTGGTATCAATTGACATTTTCATTTTAATAATCTCCTTTTGATTTGTTTTAAATTGATTGGGCCTGTCGGCCTCTGTTTTTTGTTTGCGAGCGCAGTATAGCACGGGGATTATCACAAAAGCGTCACAGGAAAAAATATTGGTGGGATCAAGTGTCAGGGCAAAACTGGTGGTGGATTAATGCAGACGGCGAGAAATTGATGAACTGCTCGTCTCAGTATGGCTCAAATGAAATATGGAAACTATAACAGTAAAGGAGCTTCCAAAGATCAGGGAAGCTCCTTTTGCAGAAAGATTGAAATCCAGTTTATTTCTCAGACAGCGTTTTGCCAACCTGCCAGCCGAAGGCAATGCAGCGGGTGTGGGACAGGCAGTTACCCGCGTTTTGGAGGCCTGTTTTCCTCACCCCATGTACAGAGCTGATCGAGCACCTTCACGAGCGAGTGGCCTCGTTCTGTAAGAGTATACTCCACTTTCGGCGGGATTTCCGGGAACATCTCACGGTGGATCAACCCGTCGCTTTCCAGCTCCTTCAGCGTTTGGCTCAGTGTTTTGTCCGCTATACTGCCCACATATCGACGCATCTCATTAAAGCGCACCGGTTCATACTCCATCAGGCAGTATAGCACGATGGGTTTGTATTTCCCGGCAATCAGGGACAGCGTATAGCTATAGCCGGTGTCTTCGAAATTAGCCTCCGCAATTTTTCTTTCTGCCATTCTTGATGGTGTCCGCATCCCCTTTGAGCGTACTGCAGCCCTGAACAAATGGACGCTCGCGGGCGAAGTTCTTGTGCCCGGTGTGTTTTCCGTCGGCGACATTGATAAGACCGACGGCATTGCTCAGGCCGCAGCGCTGGCGGACAGGTTCTGAGGAAAGCGAACACTGGTATGATCATCTGGAGAAGCACATCGGCTGGAAGAGTCTCGGAAAAGTTCTGTGCGGCTGGGTGACGCAGCCAGGCGATATTGAGGGCAAGCCAGAACTGCAGCAGGCATACGCCCTGGGTCAATCGATCAAATAGCATTCTATATTCGAAGAAAACACGTTACCGGAATCATTTTGCCGGTAACGTGCTTTCTTTTTGCCAGCTGAAGAAAGAATTCTGAAGAAAGGGACCCCCTTAAAACGGAATCTGTTTCTCCGCTGTCTCCATAATATCTTGTAGAAGAGCACTGTTTTTGGTATAATTGCAGGGAAGAAAAAGATGAAAATCTGAAAGGAGCCCTCCCATGAAACACGCAAAAAGACTGACTGCCGTTCTGCTCGCGGTTCTGATGCTGCTCTCGCTCTCCGTGAGCGCCCTGGCCGAGGAAGCGCCGGCTCCGGATTACACAACCGGCACGCCCTGGCCGGATATCGACCTTGAGGGCGTGGTAACAGAGGACACCGCGGCCGAGCTGAAGGACAACTTCGCGCTCTATGTCAATAAAGACAGAATCCTGAAGCTTGAGATTCCGGAGGGTTATTCCTTTGCCGGAACGATTATGGATCTTTCGCTTCAGAACGCAGAGGACATTCGGAACATGTTCCTCGGTGACGCGCCGGAGGAGCACGACGCAAGACTGGCCTACAATCTGTTCAGGCTGATGATGGACTGGGACAGCCGCAATGCGCTGGGTGTCGCGCCGCTGAAGGAGCAGACGGACGCGGTGGAATCCATCGACAGTCTGGACGCACTGAACGCCTATTTTCTTGAGGTGCCCGCTGAGGATCAGCTTGCCGGCCTCTGGAGCAGCGGATCCGAGGTCAGCCTGGACGACGCATCCAAAATGACTCTGATGACGGGCGAATGCGGGCTGCTTCTGGGGGATTCCGCGGAATATGAAGCTCTCACCGCGTACGGCGCCATCAAAAAAGAGGCGTTTTCGGAGCTTGCGGAGAAAATGCTGGTCAAGCTCGGTTACAGCAAGGATCAAGCGCTGCAGAAAATTGACAACTGTTTTGCCTGGGAAAGCATGCTTGCCCCGGTCATTTATACAACGGAGGAGCAGGGCGGTGCGGATTATCTCGCCCGCATCAACAATCATATGTCCCATGAGGAGCTGACGGAAGCGGAAGGCGGGGTTCCGATCCTGGAAGAGCTGGCAAAGCTCGGCTACCCCGCGGCCGATGACTATCTGGTCACGAATCCGGACTTTCTTGTACGGCTCAACGAGGCCTATACGGAAGAAAACCTTCCGCTGATCCGCGACTATATGATCGTGCACGGTGTGATTGGCGTAGCGGGAAGTCTTGACAGGGAGTGCTATGAATGGAGCAATGACTGCGGCAACGCAATTTCCGGCTCCAGCGGAATCCTGGACGATGAGACGGCCTTTTCCTCCTCGGTGGCCGGCATGCTGGCCTGGCCGGTGGCGCGGCTTTACACCGAGACCTATCTGAAGCTGGAAGATAAGGACAGAATCGCGGAGATGATTGAACAGGTTCTGGACGCCTATCATGGAATTCTTACCGAAGCGGACTTCCTTTCCGAAGAGACAAAAGCCAGGGCCGTCGAGAAACTGGATGCCATTGAACCGAGAGTCCTCTTCCCGGACAGCTGGGAGAAGTATGACCGCGCAGAGCTGAACTTCGACGGTCCGGAAGCGGGAGGCACGCTCACGGAGGCCCTGAAGGCCATCGCCCGTTACAGTCTCGAAAAGGAAGTTAAGGAATACAGCGAACCGGTGGATAAGGAAGAATGGGCTATGACACCGCAGATCGTCAACTGCTTCTACAACCCGCAGGATAACAGCATCAGCATTATGGGCGCCTTTGCACAGGGAGCTCTCTATCGCAGCGACATGAGCGACGAAGAGCTCTACGGCAAGCTCGGGATCGTGATCGGTCATGAAATCTCCCACGCCTTTGACCGCAGCGGTGCGCAGTTTGACAAGGATGGCAACATGAGTATGTGGTGGACGGAAGAGGATTACGCAAAGTTTCAGGAACGCAATGACAGACTGGCGGACTATTACAACGCCATGCATCCCTGGGAGGGCCAGGACTTTTACGGCAGCATCATGACCGGTGAAGCATGTGCGGACATGGCAGGCGTGAAAGTCATGCTGAAACTGGCTGCGGAGAAGGAAGACTTTGACTATGACACGTTCTTCCGTTCCTATGCCGAAGTCTGGCTGACCAAAGAACCGCTGCAGATGGCTTACATCCGCATCAACGACAATCACCCGATGGGGTATCTGCGTATCAACACGACGCTGCAGCAGTATGACAAATTTCTGGACTTCTACGGCATCACAGAGGGTGACGGCATGTACCTTGCGCCGGAAAATCGGGTTGCCATCTGGTAACCGCTCGGCAGGAGGGGCGCAATGAGAACGGAATATCGAAACGATCCGACGATGGATCCGTCCGGCTTTGTGGTGCTGGCGGATTATGTGCCGCACATCGTTCAGGAGATCCGCTATTATTCCACCTACAACTTCATCGGCGAGCGGATCGACGGCTATGAGGAACCCTGTGCTTTGCTCGCCATTGAGGCGGCGCGCGCACTGAAATCCGCTGCCGGCGAGCTCTTCGTTCAGGGATACCGGCTGAAGATCTTTGACGCCTACCGCCCCGCCCGTGCCGTGAAGCACTTTGTTTTCTGGGGTCTTGAGGACCAGGACCTCCGCATGAAGCCTTATTTCTACCCCGATCTGGAGAAAGAATCGCTTTTTGCCGAAGGATATATCGCCAAGCAGTCCAGTCACAGCCGGGGAAGCGCGGTGGATCTGACACTGCTGGATATGAAGACCGGTAAGGAAGTGGACATGGGAAGTCCCTTTGACCTGTTCAGTCCGATCTCCCATCCGGACTGCCGTGAGATTACGGATGAACAGTACGAAAACCGCATGTTTCTGCAGCATGCGATGGTTCGAAACGGCTTTCAGCCCATTGACTGTGAGTGGTGGCACTTCTCCCTGAAAAATGAACCCTATCCGGACACCTATTTTAACTTCCCTGTTTCGTCCGAGTATCTGAGAAGATAACGGGAATCCGGACTTTCATTTATGCAGGAATAATGCTATAATTATGTAGTTATACTGCTTAACTGCATTCTCTGCCCCATGCTGTATCTCTCCCCGCCTCCGGCGGGGAGAGATACAGGCAGTGCTTTTCGTTAAGGGGTATAAGCAGATCGGAACGGAGCGTAACTTGCTGTGAAGAACAAACGGTTTGTCGGTGTCATGTTTGAGCTGCTGGAACAGCTTCTGGATACGGAGGAGGTCTCCGCGGCGTTTTCCGGAATGCTGGAGATGCTCACGAGGATCCTCAACTGTGAAGCGGGCGCCGTGTGGCTTCTGGATCAGGATGCGGACCGGCTGGTCCCGATCGCTCAGACCGGGCCGGTCAACTTTACGAATATCAGTGCCGAAAACGGCCTCGGTGTGGAAGGTCTCGTCACCCGGGACGGAACAAGTATCGTGATTCAGGACACCATGGCCGGGGAGTATCCGGGCAGCGTGTTTGATGACTGCGGTCCCCTGGTGCGCAGCATGCTGTGCGTCCCGCTGAGGAACCTCACGGAAGTGGTCGGCTGCCTGCAGCTCGTCAACAGGAGGGACGGTCAGGGCTTTGATGAGGAGGAGCAGCAGCTCTGTGAACGTCTGGCGGCCCTCGGGGCGCTCACCATCGAGGAAAAGGGCTTCCGCGTCTCCGCCGGGGAGAGGAAGCAGGTGCTTATTTCGCTGCGCGGCATCATCAAGGAGTTCCCTTCCGGCGACGGCGTTCTTCGCGTCCTGAAAGGGATCGACCTGGACATCTATCAGAACGAATTTGTGGTGATCCTCGGCGAGTCCGGCTGCGGCAAGTCCACTCTGGTGAACATCATCGCCGGCATGGACCACCTGACGGGCGGAACTCTGATCATCGACGGGAAGGATTTTTCCCACCCGACGGACAAGGAACTGACGCGCTTCCGGCGGGAATATCTGGGCTTTGTGTTTCAGCAGTATAACCTCATGCCAAACCTGACCGCGCAGGAGAATGTCCAGTTCATCGCGGATCTGGTGCGGGATCCGATGACCGCTGAGGAAGCCATCGCGAAGGTCGGCTTGACCGAGCGGGCGGGCAACTTCCCTTCCATGCTCTCCGGCGGTCAGCAGCAGCGCGTCTCCATTGCCCGTGCCATTGTCAAGAACCCGAAGATTATCTTTGCCGATGAGCCCACCGCGGCCCTGGATTATCAGACCAGCATCGAAGTGCTGCAGGTCTTTGAGCAGATCGTTCAGAGCAGGGGCTCTACCGTCGTCATGATCACGCACAACCCTGAAATCGCCCGCATGGCGAACCGGGTCGTCAAGCTGCGAAACGGCGTGATCTCCAGCATCCGGGTCAACCTCCACCCGGCGATGGCGGCGGAACTCGTCTGGTAAGATGACCCGATCGGAATTACTGGACGCACGCCGCAACATCCGGAAAGAGCTGGTTGCCTTTATCTCGATCGTGATGATCGGTTTGCTGGCGGCGCTTGCCTATCTGGGAATCGCCTACTCGGCGGCGGCACTGAAGCAGGATGCCCTGCTGTATTTCAATGAGCGTGAGCTGTGGGATGTGGAGGTTACTTCCACCATGCTCATGACGGATGAGGATCTGGATGCGATCCGGGCGGTGCCGGGCGTGAGGGAGGCCGAGCGCGTCTGGCAGATCGACACCCGCCTTCACCTCGGCGACCAAAAGGTCTCCGTCTC
>Ga0256405_10009850_pt1 | contig 12886 bp, 10 predicted proteins | sample RumenRJG_02DNA_FD_189096 | JGI IMG/M metagenome (GOLD analysis project Ga0256405, IMG submission 189096) | Bovine rumen microbial communities from Lethbridge, Alberta, Canada - RJG_02 | ecosystem: Host-associated > Mammals > Digestive system > Stomach > Rumen | place: Canada: Alberta...
ATACGATGAGAGAAGGTTGACAGATTCGTATCATTTGGCTCGACATAATTAAATATCTCATATAGATCACGAATAATCAGATGTGCCGTTGTAAGAAGAGACTGCATCTCTAACTGAGTGGCGAAGTTGTTATCAGCCAAGTAATCCAATGTCGGAGTTGGTGTGTCGTCGTACCACGCCCCACTCAAAGGATCGTATCCCTTAAGTGGCCGCCAAAGTCTATGATAGGGATTTGAAATTGCCATATAATTAATTGTTCCGATTGGCAGTATCGAACTGCATCACTCTATGACCACCTGTGCAATCAGATATTTGCTATTAGTATTCTGCAAAGAGCCAAGCTCCTATCTTTATGTCTTCGTTAAGTCAAATAGTGTTTATAAATGTTTATTTTTGTTTAGCCGCCATACATCTGGCTTTCTTGCCTCTCTCGGATTTTATCCTTACACATGGAGATTGTGTTTCTCAGACTTCTCCGTTAACAATTGTCTTGATTCTGGTAAAGGATGTCTCGCGACCTACCTTTTCATTAACATTTCTTCACTATTCTGTATAAAACTTTCTTAAAGCTATTGCGTGTTTGGGTAAAAATGGCTACCTTTGTATAGAAATGAGCTGGAAAGGCTTAATTTCCCGGATGTCTGATGAATGTCTGATGAAACAGGAAATGGTGTTTTCGTTTTATGTTGTGTATCAGGCTGTTATGCGGAAGTTCACATTAGCACCAAAATCTTTATAAGAAGGTGTTCTACTAAAATGATCTCTTAACCGTATCAACCGTACCTTGAAATTATGCTTAAACTCAAGAAAGTCATCTAAAAAACATAGCGTTCCAATGACATTGTTTGGAGGAACAGGTTTTATTTGTATTACACCTTTTCCAAAAATCTCATCACACAACCTTTGATAGAGCACATAAGCCTCCTCCTTTGTTTTCCTAGGCTTCATACCCAGCCAGTTTCTTATCTTAAACACTTTTATGGAATAATATACTTACTATCCACGCTACGTGGGAGAAAGAAACCTTTGATGCAGTTAGGATTGATAATAGCGATTTGAATATGATTCTTTTCTCTAAATCCTGCCCCTGGATACAATTCGTCACCCTCCCAAAATACACCACGCACGGAATCATAAGGTGGCAACCCTGCATTTTGGCGTAGTTCATGTAATGTTGATATCACTGCACAATCTAACTTTCTCAAAATCCTATCCTTGGACTTTACCCGTACAGGGTCAACATTAACAGGCATATCCAAGCCTGCAAGAAATAGTGTTTTCTTTAATGTCTCATAGGGGAGCTGCAGTTGTTGTAAGCTACCTGAGTCAGTCAAATCCAAACAATTTCCTAAATCAAGGAATGCACCTAATACTCCAGGCATCGAAATCATAGAACCTTTTCTCTTAGAGTTTGCATCTGCCCATTGTACCGCACGCTCTACATTGTTCTCCCAAAAATAAATACCATGACCAAGCCAATCATAGTCATGATCACTTTCTTTCAGCATTTTCTTTCCCAACACCACATCCTCAGCAAGGACCTTATCACAACCATGAAAGCCCAGTACAAATTGTGAACGATGAGAATATAGGTTTTCCATTATTTATATTTGGGAGAAAGATTTCCTTTGGGGGTCATAATACCTGCAGACTTTAAGAAATGGCAGGCAGATTCTCGCGAACTAGTAACTTGCTTTGCAACAGCTCGCATCTGCTGACGAGGACTTTTTACTGTACCAAATTTACTCATTGTTCTAAATTAATTATTAAAATTATTCTTTCACCTCGTAACTCTCTACAAAGCGCAAAGCAACTATTACCCGCTGTGTGTGAAAAGAGAGTTGATTATATGTCTTATAGGCCTCGAGTTCAGCTATGGCTGCAGGAGCATCGTGGACTCCGCTTTCATTCTTCTTTTCCTCCGCCGAATCATTAAATCTATCTCGTCAATCACGTATCCTGTTCCTTGGGTGTGGAGCAGGTCATAATGATCTAATAAGAAGTCGTCAACATCGTAACGCTTCACAAGAGCCAAAGCCTGCAAGCCAGTAAGGCCTTTTGCTAAGGCATACTTTTCCAGCGTATAAATATAGAAATCAGAAACTTCTGGTTCTACCACACGTACATCTGCTTTTCTTGCCGACTCAAACTCCTCATAAAGCGCCTCGGTGCTCAAATACCACCACTTGGCGCCTTCATCATAGAGATCGTCGTACATGGGGTTGATGTATATGTATGTAAGAGCCTCTTCCAAAGAAATACGTTTTCTCTGGGATACATATTCCGCCAACCGCGAAATCTTGATCGGTACTATCTGTTCTTCGTAAACGCCCATTAGAGATAGGGTATATCAAATATTCTAGCGCCAAGCATAAGTAATTTATTTGCAGAGCGTTAGGAATATTATGGTATTCAAATTACATAGAAAGAGGATATTGTTTCTGGAACCGGTTCCTCTTCTTATGGTGCAAAAATAAGATTATTTTTTGAATATACCAAGAATTTCAGTAAGTTTTTAATTATACTAATAACCAAATAGTCTCCTCTACGTAACTATAAAAGAGTTTGCAAATGTAATACTCCACAACATTCGTCATAGGGCAATTGTTCGTAAAACGCTTGCAGGAATAGAAGATATGTTATTTTGTGTCTAGTGGATGACACTGAAAGGCATCTCTTTTCGATTAGAGGATTCTAAGATTGCAATTCTTATATTGGCAGGAGATACGAGTATTTCTATAATAGGCTTTGTAGCGCCATCGATCTTCATATCCTCTACCTTGTTAGAAAACTCTTCTAAATCTGTACCACTAAATCCATTTGGTCCATTAGGATGTGAATGCCACTCACCCACATATCCAAACGTTGCACCTGATCTACGCTCAATCTGCGATAGCTTTTTCTTTACACCTGTCTTACCTAGCACCAAGTAATCACCCCTATGTATCGTATCTTCCGGAGCCTCAATAGTATCTACCACATGTATCGTATTTGTCTTAAGATTACACTGGCCTATAAGATAGCCTCCAGTTTCTAATATACCAGCCACCATGGTCTGCTCCATAATATCCTTAATAACCTTATCGCTTATACGAACATGCCATGTATCCACATCATAACAATCGTATTGTGGTACTTCAATCTTATGAACCTTCAAGCCTCCACATTCATCTGATATATACATCCAACAGCCGCCATCAGCATGATTTCCCGCAAAGATATCTTTAAACGTAATACTCATGGATGCCGCATACAAAGAGATTATATCGTCAGCGAGGATGAACGTTTCCGAATTGCAGCCAAGCCCCACGTTTAACAAAGAAGCCGGTTCCTGCGCAAGACCCCTCTCTTTCATAAGATAGTTAGACACAAAAGCATCTGTTTTGTATTGAGCATATACAGTAGCCATCGCATCATCCAGTCTAACCCCACCAGCAATTCCTTCACACATCAACAACCCGAACTTTCCATTATCATAAATGGCAGCACTAATTGCGGTTGGTCTGTTTTCTATTTTTACCAGTTGGTTATGGACCGCCTTCGATGCCGTAAAATCAAGAATATAGTCAGGATTTCGCTTTTTCATCAACTCCGCATCTTCCAGGACTGTTTTTATTTTTTGGGGGAATGCGGCCGTCTTTAATATCTCATGGTGATACATAAGATTGGCGATATCCCTCATTTCAGTTGCCTTATTATGAAGTACTGAATCAAAATAAAGTACATGCCTGCTCAAATTATGCCCACTCATCACATCTGGATCGGCGAACAATACATTGTTCATCCCAGAGCGTACTAAGTGCATCGCGATTTTAGAACCAAGAGCGCCACAACCAGCAATGACAAGCGAAGGATTTATCTCCGGATTCAAGTTGGATATCTCATGCGCCTTCTTTGTTGTAAAAGGTGATTCATGACTATGAAAATTCACCCTCGAAGTTGGAGTCAACACATACTTCCCGTCAGCGTCGTTACCGAGTAATATTTCAAAGTTCACAAATTGATAATAAGAATTTACGCCTATTAGTTTTTTACTTCGCCTTATCGCAAGAATAACAACCACACTGGATGGTGCATCTTCCATTTTATCCAAGAGACCTCTAACTGTGGATTCTATTTCCACGCCATGCCTATTTGCATAATCCTTAAGGTCAGAATACGTCCTAGGCAATTCGGTATCATATATATCACAGCTCTCTTTTGTATCATTCCAGCAAATTGCTCCCCAAACTATATCCTTTTTCTCAGCCCTAGGTAATTGCAAAAGCCAAAGGTTATCTTTCGTCAATCTTACCATTTTCTTTTCTGACCGGCGATAAATAATTAGAGGAATATCTTTTTTCTGACCATCTTCCTTATCTATCTCCTCCGATAGTTGATCATAGTCATACGTCATGGTTGCCGTATACCCCTCAAGCCTTAGTGGTTCAAACTCGCCACCATCCTCTATGTTCACGCCAGAAGCCAAATCCTCGTACCACGACCTAAGATGTTTGACAAAGTCCTCAATCTCCATATTGGCGAACCACTCGTCACCGTTACCACGGAACAAACAAATTGGCCTAAGTCCATCCTTCGCGCAATAAATATGAGGTGTATGATCAAAATCGAAGTCATTCCTGCCAATATACGCACAAGGAACTCTGTCTGGATAATCAGAATAGAATTCCACATATACAGGCTCTTCTGCTCTTACCAGCGCAGTTGTTTCGTCATACCTTGTTGGTAGTTCAAGTGCCAAGACCAGCCTAACCACTACAGAATCATGATACCTATAATAGATGTTATCAAAAGAGACGCCATTCATCCTGGCGACTCTTTTGACATCATCTTGAACACATGGCGGAACTTGATCCAGTGTACACGGTGTGAATTGTGGGTAATCTTTACTTACTTCCATACGCTGATTTCCTGCCTGTTGTACCTGAGCTACCTATTGCCGCACCTGCAGAACCTTGCTGCTGATTTTTATCCTTTCTCTGGAAACCACTAGAGGTAACTTCATATACCACAGGCTTGGGCTTCTTTGTATCAGGTTCCTCTGCCAAAGATATAAACTTATCCGAGCCTATCAGTTTCTCGTATTCCTCTTTGGCCGGATAATGAGGAGGATTGTCGTCATCATCCTTAATCTGTTTCGACGAGGCAATTATCACCGCCGCCTTCTTCTTATGGTCTTTGATTAAGTTCTTCGACGATTCAACGGGTTCATCCGTTTCTCCCTTCTTATATGGAACATCATTGAAGTAAGTCCATGAGCAGTGATGGGGTGCCATGAAGATATCAAAATCCAGTTTCTTGTCATTATCATGTGCTTTGCTTTGGTCCTGAATCTCCTCCCAGATATAATGGTCGGCATCACCACCAAACAGATACAATGCTGATGGTTCAGTATCCGTGCTGGCATTCTTAAATCTAGCCTGCATCACAATGGACGTCTCATTCTTGTCAGCCTCAGCTCTACCCTCCACAAGGCTATCTTTAAATGGCGAGTGTACAAAGAATTCCAGCAGTGTCATTGACTTGCCATTCACCTTCTTAATCGTTTCCCCCGGTATGTACGAAGTCACATTCTCATATCTCTTGTTCCCATCATATCCGATGATAACAAGTCGGTTTCCCGCCTTCGTTTTTTCCGAAGAGTTCTCGTCCCATAATTTGCGGCGTCTTTCTGCCTCCTTCTTCAGTGCTTTTGCAGGTGTACTGGTCGCATCTGTAAAAAGCATCGGAGTTACCATTAGTTCATCAATAATAACCAGGTCATTCTCCTTGTCTGTGTCCGAGTACTTCTCAGGCTCACCTAAATAATAATTGGTGTCTATGCCACGACAATGATCCTCATCGGGATGCGTCAGCATGAACAAGTCCAGATGGTATCTGTTTTCGCCATCAGTGCTTAATTCGTCTAGCAAATCACTCATAACATCATAACAATCGTCGTTGCTTCTAATGTTAGCATCAATCTGAATGGTGGTCTTATCGACCTTGATTAACACGGTATCACCATTATCTACCGGATAAAACTTAACTTTACTTTTACACATATTCTGAATTTTTAATTAAACATTTTATCATCCATGTTCATAAACACATCATATACCTTCTTAGCAAAAGTCTTGCCACTACAATAGGCCACCCATGTCACCAGTATTGTAAATAGCAATACTATTACGCCAATCCCTGCGAGGTTCTCACCAAGCGGCAGTGGATAATACCATTTATTTATCGCAGCCAGAATAAACACAAGAATGGCATCAACCAGTAGCGCAGCTGTCAAGTTGCGCCAAAACCCATAGAGACAATTCTTCTCAAAGAGTATTTCATCAAACCTAGTCACATCAAGCAACCATTTCGCTGCCTCATCAACACGCATTACGTATTTTTTGTTCTTATACGTTTTCGACTTGTATTTCTGAAGGTCAATATTATTTTTGGCAAATATCTTTTTTCTAATATCTGCCTTCAGCTCATCTGTATAGGTCTTATCATTATTATAAAGAATCCTTGTTGTCGGCTTCAGTCGATCACAGAAGAATAATCGTTCCGGATAGAATCTAGCTATTGCTTGAAGCGAAAATCTTAGCAAGAAGAATAACGCAGCACTAATAGCCGACATCGACATCAGGTAAGTAAGACCCTTTATCCACATTCCAGCCCCAACCATATCCTTTACACCCATAGTCACCCCTAATAATATAGGTATGACAAGGCTCAGGTATGCAGGGTATTTTCTTGCTTTCTTATTATACTCTACATTTCGTCTTTCTATTGTTTCTTTATCAATGTTCTTATTCATTTCTTATTATATAATACATTTTTCACCCTCATTCTAAATCAAAACAAAGGTTATTTTATTGTTAAGAGAAGTAAAAAGCCCGTAAATCTCGCAAGGATTTTGTACCTTTGCACTCGATTTGAAATGGCTATTACTCCTTAAGTGACGTTTTCCCTGCCAGGGTCTCACAAAGCTGTTCCTTGAATAGCGATGGAGAATATGCGGCTCTTTTATTCTGTGTAGTTATTTTAAATTAATGGTAGCGAGGTTATCGCAACCTTGTTTATCCAATCCACCGTCTTCTTCTTTCCTTCCGCCAAGATAGTCAGGAGAAGACTATGTAGTCAAGAGTTTCATGACCGCTGCAAAGATATAGCTTTTTTTTAGAATAGCCATATTTTATCTGTTAATTTTGTATAAATATCGTATTTTCACTAAACTAATAGACGATTTTTGCACAACAACCAGCAAAATCGTCTACTTAATTTCTTTAACCTTCATTTTCTTCATTATCAGAATCATCATCAGAAGCATCATCAACATTAGAATTTTGATTAAAAAAGTCAACAGCCCTTTCTAAAATCTCAGGCTTAATCATAGGCAGTTGCCCAAACTTGTTATTGGTCGAAAGATACTTTGATAGGCTCAAATTCTTATGGATATCTTTCAGAGTTAAATTTTCAATCGTCGACACGCCATACTCATCTTTCACCGCCAATCTTACCGAATCCCTTCTTACTAATTCCGAACCCAATAAACTATTATCTTGAGTGGTTATCACAAATTGCCCATACTGATCTATCCCCAAGAAAAATTTCAGTATCACATGCAGTGATGTACGATGAATACCACTCGAAAAGTCATCCAGTATCACCATTCTATCCTTCGACACCGCATCATTCAGTACCACCAGCAATCGCAGAATCTCCAAAGTACCATCACTCTGTTCGTCCAGTGGTAGCGGTATCAACTTACCAGCATGAACTTCGTGCATTGTATTTATTGCATGCTTAGGCATATTCTTCAAGAATGCCGAAATCATTTCAGGCTTATCCTTGAACATATCCATTATTTCCTGAGGCAATTCTGGCTTTACATCATATACTTCATAATCACGTATATTAGTATCCACCGATTCTAATATATCCAATATCACCTGCTTAAATGGTCTTTGTCCTTCTTGCTTTCCATCAGGCAAACTATCTAGAAGATTAATTCTATCAAGATCAACAAAGCGGAATCCTTTCCTCAGATAATTTGCAATATCATTAAGAATAGGGTTCTCTATATTTTTAGTCGCAACATAACTAAGTATCGAACTGTTATATAGCACATCGCGTCTTATAATATCCCTATCCGACGATGACAATGCCAGTTTTCTATTTTCATCCAGAGTCACAGAATAATCCTCCGCAATGTTTCTGTTTAACAAAGTCAAACTCGTCTGTGCCTTCAGTAACTCAATTCTTTCTTCTACTATTACATTATCATTCCACTTTAGGCCATACCTGTACCTTGATTCACCGATGTTAAATACAGCACTTACCACCGAAGGTTTTTTCAAGCATTCCTCATCAAAAGCAAATGGATGGTAAGGTATCTTATCAGTTTTCTCTTTATTTGAATGCAGCAATATGCCTCGGAAGATATAAAAACTTCTCAGTAATTTCGATTTTCCCGCACCATTATTACCATAAATATATACTTGCTTAAGTATATTTTGTTTGTTTACAGTAGTAAAACCACAATACTGTTCGTCAGAAACACGATTTCGCTCTTTACCTGCCAAAAACGACAAAGTAGTGTTATTTTTAAAGCAGAATATATTTTCTACTGTAATACTTTCAAGCATAGTAATAACTCCATTTATTGATTTTTGAGTGCAAATATAGCACTAATATTACAAATACACAAGAATTTGCGTAATTTTTCTCAATTAACAAACTACTTTTTATGCATTTTCGTTCATTTTCGCACATTTCTACAAAAAAAAGATCTGCATTATACAAATAAACGTTTTATTTTGCCAAAATTTGGTCACGATAACAGATGTCCATAACTATCATATAGATCCTGTCGACCTTAGCCATTCACTTCAAATTTAACATAAAATTATATGGGTACAGCTACAAATTACTATTAATCCTAGAATCTACCAAAGAATTTGGTAGATTCTTGTTTTTATAAGAGGTCAAACATTAATTATCTCTACCACCTCTAGCCCCTCCTTCCAGAAGGAGGGGAATGCTTCGGTAAGTCCTTCGATTTAACTCAGGAACCACTCAACCCTTCGACAGGCTCAGGGACCGTTTATTTCGTGAGAGCGAGGATGAAGGTGGAGACGGAGGTCAGCATACCGAAGATTGAGAGCCACATGGAGGTGGAGCTGGCGAAGAAGGAGTTTCGCGCTTGGACCTTCTTGGGTTCTACATAGACAATATCATTCTGCTGAAGATAAAAATAGGGCGAGTTGAAGATCTCGGCATCGTTGATGTTCAGCTGATGATACTCACGCTCTCCATGCTCATTCTCACGAATCAGGAAAATCTTGTCGCGCTGACCATAGAGATCCAGATCGCCAGCACGGGCGATGGCCTCAACAATACTGATCTTCTCATTCGGAGCCGTATAGACGCCAGGAGCTTTAATACCACCTAACATCGCATACTTATAATTAGACATGCGTACCTGTACGATCGGGTTCTCAGAGGCAGACATGTAAGGCACAATCTTTGATTTGATCAAAGCCTCTGCCTCTTTGGTCGTCATGCCACCCAGGGGAAGGGTTCCAACAACAGGGAAGTCAATATTTCCCTCGTTGTCCACCAAATAGTTGGAGCCGCCTTTTAAATTGAAAGCCTCTGATGCTTCAGTGGTCAGCGTATGCACCGTAATGGAGAGAATATCCTTGGGCATAATCTTGGCGTCATAAAGACCTGTTGTCTTTGATAGATCGACATTATCGAGATTCTGGAAATAGGTGACTTTCTTGGTACTCATGCAACTTATCATCATGATACCCATAAAAAGCAGGACGATATTTGTTAACTTTTTCATTTTGCAATTTTATTTATAAAGGTATTGATACTTTTTCTTACTCATGTCGATGGCATTCAGCACCAGCATGGGGTTCGGGATGCGGGCATCCTTAGCGATATCCTTGACGGCAGACTTCTCGGTCGATTCTGCCTTGACCACAAAGATCGTGGCATCGACAAATTGGGCAATCTGATAGATGTCTGCATATTTACCCATTTCTGGGGTATCTAAAATGAGGTAATCGTTTGCAGCTTTCAGCGACTCAATCTGCTTAGCCACATCAGCACCTGCCAACAGATCAGCAGCTTGAGCTGCCTTTGATCGGTCTTCACGAAGATTCAGATTCAGATACTGAGCCTTCTTTCCAATCTGCGTCAGACTATCTACCAGGCGCTGGGCGAGGTAGGTTTTTCCATCACCTTTGTCATAAGAGGCTAGCATGATAACCTTCTGGTCTTCCTTTAGGTTATAAAGTAAATTAGTCCTTAATGTGCGAATAGCATCGTCGTTGTTGGTCAGGAAGACCTCGCTTAAAATAGGCAGCTTTGAAGTTTCTTCCAATTCCTGCTTAGTGTCAATCTTTGACTTAATCATCTGAAGCAGATAGAGGATACCCATCGGCAGGATCAAGCCTAAAAGTATAGCACCGAGAACCAACATATATAAAGGTCGGTTGGAGTTACCAATCAATGGATCGTCAATCAGCTGGCCCTTCATGGTGTTTTTATCCATATCCATGGCAATCTCCTCACGTTTCTGAAGCATCGCCAGATAGACACCCTGCTTGATCTCACGCTGACGGGCAATATCCGTCATCTCACGTTCCATCTTTGGTGCAGCAGAGAATCTGTCCATTGCTTTATGGTATTCGCGTTCCTTTGCATTACGTTTGATCAACATGGAATGACGTTTACGAGCCAGCGATGTTTGGATTGTAGTGTGAAGCTCCCTAATCTTATCATTCAGGATCTGCACTTGTGGTGCTTTCTCACTCACACTTTTTAATAAATCATTACGTTCCGTTACCAAGTCATTGTGGCGATCAATGTTGGGATCACTCTTTTGATCATTATCCCCACCTTCTGTTTTGGAAGTCTCTGTAGGTATGATTTTGTATAGATTAGCTGGATTATTGATAAAATCAGACTGATAATCATGGAGTAAAATATCAAGATCGATTTCTTTAATCTGCTCCTCATATTCATTTTTCTTCTCTGTTGCTTCTGTAGCGGCTATATCCGGATCCAATATATTGTGACTCCGTTTATAGTTCTCCCAATTTGCATCAGAAGAACCGAGTTCGCTATCAAGCTTTGCCAGGCGGCTGTTCACAAACTCCTCATTGCGGCGAACACTTTCGTCTTTCTGCTCGTTACCATACTTGTTATAATGATCCACCAATGAATTGATGATATCAATGGCTCGCAGATAATTCTCATCATGCAACGTGATATCAAGAATGTTAGCTGATTTTATGGAGGGCGGCAGTACGGATAAATTACTTGCTATTATCTGCGCCCGGGTTTTGGGAGGGATAATAGACACCATCAGTTTAAACCCATCCTCATAGGCCTTCGCCTGATCGGCATTCAGAAGCGGATTGGGAACAATGGCCACCGTTCCGATATCTGTCTTCACAGTGGCGGGGATGGAATTAAAAGTCTGCGTCGGGAGTTCATTGCCGTCGGCGACCACATCCACCCGATATTCAGAACGAGTCCTTTCAATGGTCAGGTCAATCTCATGATAAACCAGCGGCAGCTGGTCGTCAAACCACTTCAGATGAGCCGGATCAAGGGTGACCTCTACAGGTTGTGTCTTATAAAGCACGTTCGTACGCATCCAGTTACCTACACGATATTCCGCATAAAGACCTAGATCCTTGACCACTTTACGAATCAAGGGCTTAGATGATAGAAGTTCCTTTTCTGTCTCAAGATCGTTTGTTCCTCCGACAGAACTACCTAAACTAATGGGAAGGGCATTCAAAGCACCAGATACAGCTTTTCCAACAGATGCAGCACCACCGTCCTGTTTCGAATTGCCCATAATCTGAATCTTATTCATGACCACATCATCATTAGGACGAAAGAATGAATAAGCATAGACTATCATCACACAAGCGACGACGGACACGATGAACCAGCGCCAATTGAGGACGAAGAGCATCCACAGCTGTTTGAAGTCGAACAACGGCGCCTCTTCTTCCTGGAACTCCATAGAGTTCATTTCGTTTTCAATCATTTTATTCATGTATCTTATTTTTCTTTTTTGACAATCATATAATCAATCAACAGATGGAGGATGATTCCCAGCAGCACATCGATCGAGAAGATCAACGTCTTGTCCCACTCCAGAATCACCAACAAGACCGTCAGTGCCACCAGGACGGTGGATATCATCAACAGCACGAGCATCGTCATCAGGGGACTCAAGCCCGCCCGCATCAGTTTATGATGGATATGGTTCCGGTCGGGTTTAAAGGGGTTGTGACCTTCACGGATGCGTTTGAGCATCACGCGGGGGATATCCATCAGGGGAATCATCATCGTCGAGACGCCCATCAGCAGCATGCCACGCGGGAAGCTGACCGTGGCGAGGCTCGACATATAGACCAGCAGGAAACTCAGCAGATAACCTAACGTCAGACTGCCCGTGTCGCCCATAAAGATCTTCTTGCCTTTGTCGGCATTGCCAAACACATTATAGTACCAGAATGGCAGCAGCACGCCCAACATGCCAAAGGAGAGCATGCAGAAGAGATACTGCCCCTTGATTGCCGCAGCGGCGCCTAAGGTAAGCAATGAAATGGAGCAAAGACCTGAAGCCAGACCGTCAATACCATCGATCAGATTGACCGCATTGATGATATACACCACCAGGATGACCGTCAGGGGCATACCGAACCAAGCCGGGATCTCATGCAGCCAAAACAGACCCGACAGGTCGTGGATCCAAAGACCGGACGCGGGGAACAAGACGGCTGCCAGGAACTGCACCAGGAATTTCGACTGGTAGGACACGCCGATCAGGTCGTCCGCTACACCCGTCAGGAACAGTGCCATCATGCCC
>Ga0256405_10009851_pt1 | contig 12886 bp, 10 predicted proteins | sample RumenRJG_02DNA_FD_189096 | JGI IMG/M metagenome (GOLD analysis project Ga0256405, IMG submission 189096) | Bovine rumen microbial communities from Lethbridge, Alberta, Canada - RJG_02 | ecosystem: Host-associated > Mammals > Digestive system > Stomach > Rumen | place: Canada: Alberta...
ACCTGCTACGACTATATCAGCTTCGCCAGCCTTAATAAGGTCAGCTGCCATATTGACACAGTTAAGACCAGAGCCGCAAACTACGTTGATTGTAACTGCAGGGACCTCATTAGGAATACCTGCCTTGATTGATGCCTGTCTTGCTACGTTCTGTCCAAGACCAGCCTGGATTACGCACCCCATAAGGACTTCATCAACCTGTTCTGGCTTAACGCCTGCACGATTAAGTGCTTCCTTGATAACAATTGAGCCAAGCTCTGCAGCTGGAGTGTTTGAAAGTGCTCCACCCATTTTGCCGATGGCAGTTCTTACTGCACCAGCTAAAACTACTTTCTGTGCCATATTGTATTACCTCCATTTTGTTGGGACATCGCCCATCTTTTCTTGTGAAAACCTCTCCTCATTCTGATTGATAAATTTTTATCAGAACAGATTTATTGTAGCACAGCACTTAGTCAAATGCAACAAAAATAGCTCCCCTTAGGGAGCTATTTTATAAAATATCTATAAATTGATAAATTGTTAACCAACTTACACTTCAGGTTCAATAAGACCGTATGTGTTTCCTTTTCTCTTGTAAACTACATTGACCTGATCTGTCTCTGCATTTACAAATACAAAGAAGTTGTGACCAAGAAGTTCCATCTGAACACATGCATCCTCAGCATACATAGGCTTGGGATCAAACTTCTTCATACGCTCGATGCGGATATCCTCATCGTCCATATAATCAGATTCAATGTACTCTTTCTTGAAGTTACTGGCCTCAGCCTGCTGCTTGTCAACGAGCTTGCTCTTGTACTTCTTGAGCTGTCTCTCTATAACCTCTTCAACCAGGTCGATAGAAACATACATGTCATTGCTAACCTGCTCTGCTCTGATGATCTTGCCCTTAACAGGTATTGTAACCTCGATCTTGTGTCTCTCCTTTTCTACATTGAGTGTTACCTCGGCATTTGTATCAGGGGTAAAGTACTTCTCAAGCTTACCGATCTTGTCTTCTACAGCTGCCTTAAGTCCGGGTGTTACATCAATATTCTTGCCTACGATAGTAAATTTCATGCAATCATCCCCTTTGCTGCGTCTACGAAAGACGTTTATGTTTGAGATAATTATAACATTTAAAAGGGACTATTAGAGAAAATGAATTACTTTCTTTTCCCTCAATGACACTTTTTGTTAAAAGTGCACAAAAAATAGCTGTTGCTTTCTATTGTGCAAAACCCACTTTTTATCCACATTTTTGTGGACAATGTGGATAACTTCGTGTATAAGTCGAAAAATAGCCATTTTCTTTTTGAGGATTGTGGATAACTTTCTTTTAAAAAAGTAAACGTTTACTGTTGACTTTTAAATTTATGTGCATAAAGGAGAAAGTGCGCGTCGCAATGAGACGTGCAGAAAAGAAAATGAAAAGCAGCCATTCAACCTTGTTTGAAATGGCTGCTTTTTATTTTCTTTTATATATGGCGAACGCCGGTCAACGAGGAATGCTTGCATTCCGAGTTTGCGCGTCTCAACTGGCATTAGAATATTCTTCTTACTGCCAATACTGTACGGTAGTTGGCATCTGAAATCTTGATACCAGTCTTAGCTGTAGAAGCGTGTACGATCTGTCCGTTACCAATGTAGATAGCTACGTGACCTGAGTAGCAAACAATGTCACCAGGCTGTGCATTGGCAAGTCCATCAACTGCTGCGCCGACACTTCTGTCTGCACCAGATGAGTGTGGAAGACTTACACCAAAGTTTGAATAAACGCTCATTACGAATCCTGAGCAGTCAGCACCATTTGTAAGTGATGTACCACCATATACATATGGGTTGCCAACAAACTGCTGAGCAAACTGTGATACAGCACTACCAATAGAACTTGTAGCTGTTGTGTAAGAGCTTGCTGAGTTATAGCTTGAAGATCCTGAGCTGGAGCTCTTTGTTGAAGTACTAGCCTTAGCAGCCTTAGTAGCAGCTTCTCTTGCAGCTCTTTCTTTTGCAAGACGTGCTTCCTCCTCTGCCTTGGACTCAGCCTTAACGAACTCAGTTGAAAGTGTTATGTAGTCAAGTGATACATAACCATCACCTTCCTCGATACTAACCTTAACCCATCCGTCAAGCTCTTCCTCAACTACCAGCTGATCCTCTATAGGTACGAGACCAAGAACCTCATCCTCAAGGCTTGGGCCTCCTCTAACTTTAAGAGTTGTAGTAGTAACTGTAGCAATCCTTGTTCCAACTTCCTTGGCAAGATCAACAGCGTCATCACCTGTTACGCAGTACTCTGCCTTAACATAACCTTCAACGGAACCAGACTTAATCTTGTACCAGCCGTTGTCCTCTTCAATGAAAGTACCAACAGACTTGTCGTACAGCTTACCAATGATCTCGCCGTCCTCCTCACTGGGAAGATCTCTTACATTGACGTAATCATTAACCTTGGCAATAACTAATGTCTTAAAGAGTTCCTCCTCTGAGTCCTCTTCTACCTCCTTGGCTATCTCTGAGTTCTTGATGATAGCGCCGGTAGCGCTCTGGATATCAGAAAGGATACTGTCTGTAATAGTTGAAGCAAGTGGTGTTACATTGGTAACTGTCTCATCTGAATCTGCAGCCTCTGCTGTAGACTTGCTGATATTTGAAGCAGCCTCTTCGGACTCGGCCTTCTCAGTCTCAACAGTCTCCTGAAGTCCTGAGAGTGATACCTGGTTGTTACCAAGTGCATAAGTGAAACCTGCCTGTGGCAGTACGCTTGTTACTTTATTAGTTGAAGCAAATGCGACTATATCTAAGTTTGTGAATGTCATTGCAGCTACTATAGATAAAGCAGTAAGCTGCAGAAATGGCTTTTTCAAAACTAACCTCCAAATTGTTACGAATTTGTTACATCTTTTAAAAATATACGCCACAAATGCCTTTTTGTCAACCGAATTATGCTTATTTCTCTTTTCCAACCATGAAATCTTGTATAGAAGTTACCGCATTTGCGCCATCTGCCACTGCTGTAACTATCTGTCTTAAGCGCTTTTTCCTTGAGTCTCCTGCTACAAATACGCCAGGTACTGAGGTCCGGCCATCTTCACCTGCGATCACATAACCACCTTCGTCACAATTTACAAAGCTTGCAAAAAGATCTGTTGAAGGATGGATTCCAATTGCAACGAAAATACCATCTACATTAAGATCGCTCTCTTCATTCTTCTTAACATTTTCTATTCTGAGGGTCTTAACCTTATCCTCACCCTTTATCTCTCTTACTACACTGTCCCAGATAACTTCTACATTAGGAAGTGAAAAGAGCTCATCCTGGAGAACCTTTGTTGCTCTAAGCTCGTCTCTTCTGTGAATGAGGTAAACCTTCTCGCAGAATCTTGCAAGGAAAATAGCGTCCTCAACAGCAACATCTCCACCGCCGTTTACTGCTGTAACCTTACCCTTGTAGAAAGCACCATCGCAGGTTGCACAGTAGGAAACTCCCTTTCCGATGTACTCCTCTTCTCCTGGGATTCCAAGCTTGGAGTGGTGAGCGCCTGTTGCAAGAAGAATAGTGTGTGTGTCATACTCACCATTATCTGTAACAACTGTAAATACAGGTGCCTTGGTGTCTGTGCCCTCTTCCTTGCATTTAATAGAAGTAACTGTGCCATCAGCAAATTCTGCCCCAAGCTTGTCAGCGTGTTCTCTGAACTTCATGGCAAGATCAAATCCGTTAACACCTGGAATACCAAGGTAGTTATCAACTTCGTAGGTGTCGATGATCTGACCACCGCTTACTGGATTTTTCTCTATAACAAGCATGTTAAGACCTGCGCGCTTTGCGTAAACAGCTGCTGAAAGACCTGCAGGGCCTGAACCAATGATAATAAGATCGTACATATTTTATCCCTCCTAAATATATTTTTCGATTTAGATTGTGCGCAATTAAATAGTACCACATATTTGTTTTTTGTAAAGAACTTTTTTAAATTTTGTTAAATCCAGCCACCATCAAGAGTTATCACCTGCCCCGTAAGATAAGACGGGCTCTCGCTCACCCTTAGCACCAGGTCCGCAACTTCAAGAGGGTCTCCCATCCTTCCAGCAGGAATCTCTTCCTCTAATTCATCAAGGTCCTCCTGTGTCAGATGCTTCCTGTTCATATCAGTATCGATAACACCGCAGGCGATGGCATTAACCTGAATGTTACTGGGCGCAAGCTCCTTTGCAAGGGCTTTTGTAAAAGAGTTAACTCCACCCTTTGAAGCTGAATATGCCACCTCACAGGATGCTCCAACATTCCCCCATACCGAGGAGATATTGATGATCCTGCCGCTTTGTCTTTTCACCATTGAAGGCACAAAGAGCCTGCAGGTATAAAAGACGCTGCTTAAGTTGCTGGATATCACATTATCCCAGTCAGCAGGCTCCATGTCTGTCAAAAGACCTATCCAGGCAATACCTGCGTTATTAATAAGAACGTCGATATCTCCCACCTGCTTTGATAGCTCTTTTACCTTATCATAGTCAGACATGTCGCAGGAATAGATGCTGCAGGAGATCCCGCATTCCTCTTCAAGCTCCCGCTTAAGATCACCAAGCATTTCAATATTGTCTTTACATGTCAGGAACAGATCATCGCCCTCTCTGGCAAAAGACATTGCGATAGCCCTGCCAATGCCCCGGCTCGCTCCTGTGATGAGTACTTTTCTTTTCATAATAAGCTCCAATAAATATAGAAAAAACGTCAGGAAAATTATACCTAAAAAAAGCCGGAGGCAAAAGCCCCCGACCCACAACTTTCCTTATTATTCTGGCTGCGAACAGTGTCTTAATGCTTCCAGCACAGTCTCTTCAACAAACGGCTTTGAGATAAACTCAGCTGCGCCAAGCTTAACCGCCTCCATCATCTTGTCCTTCTGACCAGCTGCGGTGATCATAATGACCTTGGCCTCAGGGTTTTCTCTTTTTATCTGGCGAAGGGCCTCAATGCCGTCCATTTCAGGCATAGTAATGTCCATGGTGACAATGTCAGGCTGGAACTTTACATAGTAAGCCACGCCTTCCTTGCCGTTAATAGCTTCTCCCACAACCTTATATCCCGCTCTGTCCAAAATATCTTTTAAGATTCTGCGTGATGTTCTTGAATCATCTACTATAAGTACGCTGCTACTCATCTCTTATCCCCCATTAACCTAATGCAAAGTCTTTGGATACAGCAATCATATATTTGATCTCGCCGCCGCGAATGTAGACTGGCAAAACGATCATTTCTTCGCTGGAAGCTTCCGCAAAATTCACTGAGAAATTAGGTGGCTCAAGTTCTATCCTGACATCTGACTGGCTCTGCTCTGTAGCATAGAGGCCATTGATACAATTGATCAGCTCGCAAACCGCATCAAGCGCGTCCTCCTTGGTCTCAATGAATTCCTCCTTGGTATAGGCAATGGCCATCTTTCGTACATCGTCGTACCTTCCGGAGATTGCCACCACAGCACTTACGTCGCCGTGAAACTTCTGATAACCAAGGACTTCTTCCTTCAACACCCTGGCATTATAAGCTTTTCCAATATATAAGTGATTGTCCACAAGACGGTACATGTTCTTGACACCCATGGCGAACATGCCCTTATAAAGCGGATCGTCAGTATCTACGAATACAGGTACAGCTGCAGTTACGTCTCCTGTCTTAAGAGCAGCCATATCGCTCTCAGTAAAACCATGAAAGCTCTGATACTTGCCTTCAGCATCCTCAAGCTGCTGCATGGTCAAAAAGCCCAGGTCCACAATGGCCTGAAGAAATGCAAGATATGTATTGCCCTGAAGTTCTAAAAGCCTTGACACCTGAGCCTCAGTAAGGTACCCTCGGTCGATAGCTATGTCACCAAATCGCATATCCATGGAAGCCTGCAGCATATTCACCTGTTCAGCCTGTGCAATGCTCATGAGCTTTTCAGCCACAGCTATAACACCAAGAGCCCCTGCTCAACCAGATAACTTCCCATCAATCGATCTAACATATATCTCTTGCTCCTTCACGTTCAATGAACTACGGGTAAAAGATAAATAGAGTACACTTCAATTTTAGACTAAATTCCGTACACAAACAAGAGGCAGTCAATGAGGGGGCGATTTACAAGACACGGGCAAGCCACGGGGACGGTTCTTTTGGCTGGTTTTGACAAATCAAAACCAGCCAAAAGAACCGTCCCCGTGGCTTGCCCGTGTCTTGTAAATCGCCCCATGGCTCATCTTAGCTTTTTTTGTTTTTGAGGGCCTCGGCCTGCTGTGCAGCCACTTCGATGGCCATCATCTGCTGACCGGTCATGATGACTCTGTGGCCGTCAGGATTAAAGACTACTCCGTCGCGATCACCAATGAAGCGGATGATGTCGGCAAAGCGGAATACTCCTGCGTTCCACTCTTTTCCCTTGTTAACCTTGGCAAATTCAAAGCCGTCGGTGTAGACAGGGAGGAACTGCTTGTCATCTGGAGTTTTGATTATAAGGAACTCGATCTTGGAGTCCTTGTCGATCTTGATCCTGCCATCCTCAAGGACCTCTGCTGGTCCCTCGTGCTTCATTGGCACGATGAAGTGTCCGGCTCTCATGAGGCTGAACATCCTCATTTCCTTGGCCTTAACAACCTCTTCTCTCTTCTCGTAGGATACAGGCCACTTCTTTTCTGCTATGCAGTCCAGCATTGCGAAGTTAAGGGCTGGATTTGAAGGCATCTTATGCTTGTCCTGACCCCAGTCGCCTGGAGCTGCCACGATCTCATTTCTCTTAAACCTTGCTCTGTAGGCACCGTTGTCAACAATAAGGTTCTCGATTCCCACATAGTACAGGAAATCAAAGAATCCGATCTTATTTGGATTTTCCTTATCTTCAACAAGGCACTGTCTTACAGTGAGCTTTCTATACTGCTTGGCGAAAAGAGCTGCTGCCTCCTCAGCCATGTCCTTGTCAAAATAAACGCATGCAAAACCGTGATCGATAAATGGATATCCGGTGTTCATATCGTAGAGAACCTGCAGGTACTCTGCGTTTCGTACTCTGTCTAAAACCTCGTTGTAAACCTTCCTGTGGTTCTTTTCAAAACCTGGAAGTGGTGAATGCTTGTGGTACATCTCAAGAGCAGTTAAAAGAAATAGCAGCTCCTGTGGTGAAAAGAACTTAAGGGTGTCTGGTGAGATATCCTCATCAAATACCATCTGTCCGATCTCGTCCTTTCTCTCATCTGAGAGAGTCTCCTTCATGACGCTGTCTTCAGCGCCCTTGATATTTACAGGGTTCAGCCTTCCGATCACCGGCCAGCCAAGTCCCTCATAATTTGCCTTAAGCTCAGCTATACTTTTTTCCTTCTGAGCTTCAAGCTCTTTCTCCTTTGCCTCTTCTTCAGCCTGTACCTCTTTTTTTGCCTTGCCAAACACGTCAAAAATTCCCATTACTTCCTCCGAAAACTATTACTTACTATAGAAAACCTGCGCCACTTTAGCCAGGTACTCAGGATCCTTACTGCCTGCGGACTCATAAGGTGAATGCATCGCAAGCTGTGCAAGTCCGATATCCACTGTGTTTACAGAAACCTGAGTGGTTGAAATATTGCCAAGTGTGGACCCTCCTGGCATATCAGACCTGTTGGTAAAGGTCTGGAATGGAACGCCAGCCTCTTTGCAAAGAAGCTTAAAGTTTGCTGCAGAAACAGCATCAGTTGTGTACTTCTGATTGGCGTTGTACTTAATAACAATACCCCTGTTCATGACTGGTCTGTTTACAGGGTCTGCCTTGTCCTGGTAATTAGGATGAACTGCGTGGGCGTTGTCAGCAGATATCATGAAGCTGCCAGCAATGGCAGACAGGTACTGCTGCCTTGTTCTTCCAAGGCCGTCATTGATTCTCTCAAGGGTGTCCTTAAGGAAGGATGAAGCTGCTCCCTGCTTGGTTGTGCTGCCAACCTCTTCGTTGTCAAAAACAAGATGCATTGAAACGTAGTCAGAAGGCTTTGCATCCAAGAATCCAAAGAGACTGCTAAATACACACTCCTGATCATCAAGGCGTGAGCTTGAAATATACTCCTCACTTGCACCCCAGAATGCAGGCTTAACCCTGTTATACAAAAACAGATCATGGCTTAAGATATCTTTTTTCTTAACACCTGCAGCCTCTGCCACAATATCAAAAAACTTCCCTTCAGAAGTCTCATCTCCAAACAGTGGAAGCATGTCAGTCTGGGCGTTGTACTTGTGTCCGTCGTTGGCCTCTCTGTCCATGTGGATCGCAAGGGCAGGAAGCATCAAAAGATCCCTGTCCACGTTTACAAGAACAGGCTCAGCCTTGCCCTTCTTATCAACAACAAGTCTTCCTGCAACGGAGAGGGGTCTGTCAAACCACTCAGCGCACAGCATTCCGCCGTACTTTTCAACGTTGAGCTTCACATAGGCTCCTGCAACTGCCATCTCCGGTTTTTCCTTGATCTTGAAGGTAGGAGAATCGCTGTGGGATGCGATCATGTTAAAGCCCTTAAAATCTTTTTTCGGTATCTTAAAAGAGATTATTGCAGAGCCATTTCTTGTAACAAAGTAGTTACCTGGTTTAAGGCTCCAGACATCAGTCTCCTTAAGCTCTGTAAATTTCTTTTTCAAAAGCTCTTTTTTAATGTTGTCCACCACGTGAAAGGCTGTGGGTGAAGCATCGATAAAATCAAGCATTTTCCTGGTTATATTTTCTTTCATTTTTGCCACCTCGCTGAAAAAACAGTATACCATATTTTCCCATAATATGTTAAAATGTAAGCACTTACATTTGACACTATCTACTGCATTATCGTAACAACAATCAATTTCAAAAAAAAAGTTGGAGAATCCCATGACAAGACAAGAAACCTACAAGATGCTTTCAGAGTATGTTGATTATCTTTTGGAGCAGTCCGATGCAGAGCACCCCTTCTGGAACAAGGAGAAGATCCTTCAGGGCAAGCCCAATACCTGGAACTACATCGACGGCTGCATGATCACTGCTGTCCTTTCTCTTTACGAGATGACAGGAGACAAAAAATATCTGGATTTTGCAGATTCCTTTGTCTCATGGTTCGTTCAGGAGGACGGCACCATCAAGACCTACGATCCTGCTGAGTACAACCTTGACAATATCAATCCCAGCAAGAATCTGTTCAAGCTCTATGATCTTACAGGAAAAGAGAAATACAGAAAGGCCATGGATACAGCAAGAAGCCAGCTTGCCACCATGCCAAGGACCAATGCCGGAAACTTCTGGCACAAGAAGATCTACCCCTATCAGGTCTGGCTTGATGGAATGTATATGGCACAGCCCTTCTACATGGAATATGAAAAGAGATACAACAAGATGCAAGGCTGTCTTGATTCCTTTAAACAGTTCAAAAATGTAGAAGCTCTTATGAAGGATAAAGAGACTGGTCTTTATTACCACGGATACGACGAGAGCAGGGACATGTACTGGGCCGACAAGGAAACCGGCCTTTCTCCAAACTTCTGGCTAAGGGCCCTTGGATGGTTCACAGTAGCTTTGGTTGACACAGCAGAGGCCATGGACGAATCCATGTACTACGAGTACAGATATCTTCAGACCATGCTTGAGGATCTTGCAAATTCCCTTATCCCATTCCAGGATGAGAGCGGAATGTTCTATCAGGTTGTGGATAAAAAAGATGATGACAGAAACTACCTTGAGACTTCAGGTACAGCCCTTATCGCCTACGGACTCTTAAAGGGCGTGCGCCTTGGATATATTCCAAAGAGATTTGAAGATGTGGCCATGAAGGCCTTTGATGGTATTACAGAAAAGTACCTTTCAAGAAACGAAGACGGATCACCACAGCTTGGCGGCATTTGCCTTGTGGCAGGTCTTGGAGGAGCACAGCACAGAGATGGCTCTCTGGAGTACTACTTCTCAGAGCCTTTTGTTGAAAATGAAGCTAAGGGCGTTGCGCCACTAATTCTTGCTTACACTGAGATCCTTCGCAGGAACAAATGATTAAAGCAAGACACGGGAATGGTGGACCATGGGGACGGGGTTAGCAAGCCACGGGGACGGTTCTTTTGGCTGGTGAGACAGTGGGGGACGTCCCCCACTGTCTCACCAGCCAAAAGAACCGTCCCCGTGGCTTGCTAACCCCGTCCCCATGGTCCACCATTCCCGTGTCTTGTTAAAAAAAGGCCTGAGGCATTTGCCCCAGGCCTATAATTATGCTCCTTATTCTTCTGATGTCTCTTCAGCAGGAAGCTCGACCTTGAAGTACTTAACATTTGCTGTAAGTTCCTCAGCGATCTTCTGAAGGTCTCTTGCCTGTTCAACAACAGCTTCCATGTTGGTATCAAGCTGCATAAGTGATGCGCTTGTCTCCTGTGTTGATGCTGCGTTCTCCTCTGAGATACTTGACAGGGACTCAACAGAATTAAGGATGTCTTCCTTGTCAGAGTTCATGGTCTCTACAAGATCAACGATCTGTCTGTTGCCTTCCTCAGTTTCCTTAAGAAGTGCAAGCATCTGATCGAAGGACTCACTCATCTCCTCAAGAGCTGCAGTTTCATTGGTGATGGCACCCTTGATAGCCTCTGTAAGTTCTTTATTCTTATCTGAGTAATCAGTAATTGTTGAAAGCATGTTGGTGATCTCACCAGCAAGGTTGTTGGTGTCACCAGCAAGGTCTTTGATGTTGTCAGCAACTACCGCAAATCCCTTACCTGCTTCACCGGCTCTGGCAGCCTCAATAGATGCGTTAAGAGCAAGGAGGTTGGTCTGGCTTGCAATAGAGATGATGGACTCAGCTGCCGTTGTGATCTGAGCAACAACATTTGCTGTCTCGTTAACTGACTCAGCAACCTGAGATGCCATCTCATCGTTCTTCTGATCCTGTTCCTTGATCTGCTCAAGCTGTTCCTTAACCTTTGTGGACTCATCGTAAACCTGACGGCCTTTCTCAAGGTTGGAGTTAGCAGATTCAAGAACGTTGTCTACTGAAGATCCCATATTCACTGTTACAGAAGATGTGCTCTGTACATCCTGAGCCATGGCTGTTGCACCAGTAGCAAGGTCGTTAACTGCAGAACTGATATCTGTAGTAGTCTTCTGAGAACTTGAGATCGAATCCTTGGCAAGCTCTGCCTTGGTGTTAACTGTATCAGCGTGATCGATAACTTTAACAAGAGCATTCCTGAGCTCATGCCTCATACTCTCAAGAGCTGCCAGGATATTGCTAAACTCAACAATAAAGCTGTTAGCATTGACCTTGGTTACGAAATCACCTTCAGACATTCTCTTAACATCTGAAGTCATTCTCTTAAGGGTCTTTAAGATGATAACAATTATGAATATCGTTATAACTAAAAGAACAACAGCAATGACCATGAATGAAACAGAAGAGATCAGGATCTTGTGGTTGATGGCTTTTTCATTGGCCTCTTTTTCCTGAGTTGCCCATGCCTCAACAATATCAGACATATCACTGATATAATCTCTTGTAGCATCAAACTCAGTGTCAAAGGTTGCTATATCGCCTATGCCATTCTTAACATCATAGCTGCCCGTCCACTTGGAATACTGAGCTGCAAAGCCTTCAGCCAGCTTACCGAAGGTATCGCCATCATCATCTTTAAGCTGGTTATAAAGATAGTCATTCTTCTTGGCAAGCTCTGCTGCTGCATTTACACCATCAATCGCCTGCTGTGCATTGGACTTGTAATCCTCGACATATGTTGCAACGCCCTCTGGACCAACATAGTCTGCATAAGCAAGCTTTCTTGTTGCAGCAAGCATTGCCTGATACAGGTCTCTGTCTGCATTGATAAGGTCTGTACTTATGGTATAGAGCATATCATAATAGACCTCTTCATCGGTCTTTTCTATAGATCTCATCTGAGTGCCGCTAAATACGATACTTGCTATAAGTGCTACGGTAAGTACGCCTGTTACACCAAGAAGGATCACGCCTAACGGTGCTTTAAAACCTGAACTGTTCTTCTGATTCATTATGCTACCTCCTTAATTCGAAACTCGTATAATAATTATATTGCGTTTCGTCTAAAGAGTGTATAAAATTGCAAAAGTTTATACTTTTTTTAGATAATTTGTTACTACTTTATCAATCTTATCACTTATGAATCTTCTCTCTGATAAGCTCCCTTGTCCGTTCTATCTCTTCCAAGAAATCCCTTGCTGACAACCTTATCGCTCCACTCCCCATTACAATAACCTGCTCAATTGCGTCGGACGTTGCAACTGTCACCTTATACTTTTTACTGATCTCATGGGCAGCCTTTTCAATGTACTGATCGGCGGTTTCTGCCTCTTTTGTATAAATAATCAAAAGGCCGCTCCTGTCCTCCACGTGCTCTTTTCCGCCGGGAACCTTATAGGCGTCAAACACCAAGAGTACCCTCTCTCTTCTAAATCCCTGGAAGTTTATGAGGGTGTCTATGAGACTGTCCCTTGCTGCCTTTAGATCCGTTTTTGCAAGGTCTGACAGCTCTTTTGATGCATAAATAATATTGTAGCCGTCCACAAGAAGGTATTCTTTGTACTCGTCAGCCGGCTTTACATTCTCGTATTTTTCACGCTTTTGCTGTTCAACCTCATGGTCTCTGCGGGCTTCTTTTTCCTCTTTGGTCATGCCCTCATAGACAGTTTCCGTTTCAACATATCTGGGCTTAACCGCTCCGTAGGTCCTTTCAAATATAGCCATGAGCTCGCCCTCTGCGGCCCGATGTTCCCTTTCCCTTTCGGCAAAAGACCTCTCGGCGGTATCCTTATTTTTAAGCCTGTTCTGGAGCTGCTTTAAGGCCTCCATATCTATGTTGTCAGAAAGATCCGTCTCCACCTTGTGAGTTTCTGGGTTGTAGCCGCTATCCACATGCATGTAGCTTCTGACCTGATCACAG
>Ga0256405_10009852_pt1 | contig 12881 bp, 9 predicted proteins | sample RumenRJG_02DNA_FD_189096 | JGI IMG/M metagenome (GOLD analysis project Ga0256405, IMG submission 189096) | Bovine rumen microbial communities from Lethbridge, Alberta, Canada - RJG_02 | ecosystem: Host-associated > Mammals > Digestive system > Stomach > Rumen | place: Canada: Alberta | collected...
ATTGAGAGATATGGTGGACAGGTGCTCACCCGTAAGAGAGTAACCGAAATCGTATGCGATGAGGAGAAAGCCACAGGAGTGACCTGTGAGGATGGTAGCTCATATGCAGCCGACATTGTTATCAGTGATGCACATCCTTCCGTGACGGTAGAGTTGGTGAAGAGTCGTCTGTTTCGCCCGGCTTATCGCAAACGCATTCAAAACATCCCGAATACCATCGGTGGCTTTGCCGTCTATCTGCATTTCAAGGAAGATGAAGTAGCCTATATGAATTATAACTTCTATGGTTATAACCAGTCGACACCTTGGGGATGCGAGAACTATGATGCCGCGACATGGCCTAAGGGATACCTTTATATGCACCTTTGTGAGGAAGAAGGACAGAAGTATGCCAAGAGTGGTGTCATCCTTTCCTATATGCAGATGAAGGATGTAGAAAAGTGGAAAGGAACGAAAGTAGGGCGACGGGGCAAGGAATACGAGGAGTTCAAGCATCAGCATGCAGAGAAACTTCTGGATTCATTGGAGAAGGAATTCCCCGGACTGCGCTCCCATATCGCATCCTATACCACCAGTACCCCATTGACATACCTTGATTACACTGGAACTCCCGGAGGTTCTATGTATGGTGTGGCCAAAGATGTCCATGCAGGAGCGGCAGCACGTGTGCATCATCGAACAAAGATTCCCAACCTGTTACTGACAGGTCAGAATATCAACAGTCATGGAATATTGGGTGTCCTCGTAGGAACCATGGTGACCTGTGGAGAAGTCATCGGTAGTGAGCAGCTCTTCCACCAAATCGTAAACGATAAGAAGTCGGTAGTTATAGGTGGTGGATTAGGAGGACTCTTCACGGGAGCATTACTCGCGAAGGAAGGCTATCAGGTAACCGTCATCGAGAAGAACCGTGTGATCGGTGGAGGACTACAGACCTTCTCCCGTCATGGCGTGAACTTTGAGACCGGTATGCACTTGTTGGGTGGAATTCGAAAGGATGGTGCCATCTATAAGATCTGTGAATATCTCGGAATTATGAAGGATTTGAAAATCCATGATGTAGATGCCGACTGTATGGATGAAATCACCTATATCAGTGATGGAAAAACCTATCACATACCCGAGGGAAAGGAAAACTTCATCCGCTATTTCCAGAGTGAGTTTCCGGAAGAGAAACAAGGGATACGCGACTATGTAGAAGAACTCTATCATATCGTTGACGAGATAGATTTCTTCTATCTGCGAACAGAAAACGAACACATCTATAGTCATGATGAGAAGTTCTATTGGCCTGCAGACAAGATTGTAGAGTATTATCTCAAGAACCCTAAGTTGCGCGATGCCATCTCGTATATGAATCCCATGTTCGGAGGAAGTGCCGGTCATACACCGGGATATATATCAGCATTGATCAATGTCCTCTATATCAACGGTCCGTCTCGATTCGTTTCCAACAGTCAACAGATGGCTGAAGCCCTTGCCCGTGTAATTGAAGAGGGCGGAGGAAAAATCGTTGTTGGTGACCCCGTAGTGAACGTAGATATCGAAGGTCGTCTGATGAAAAGCGTCAGAACACAGAGTGGACGACAATTCTCCGGTGAAAACTATATCTGTGCCATCCATCCCAAGCAACTCCTTCGGCTTACCGATGCTAAAGCCTTCTCCAAGGCATATCGAAACAGAATCAACGAAGCGCCTAACAGTTTCAGTTCGTTCTGTGTTTTCTGTATCTTTAAGCCCGAGTCATTCCCTTATATCAACCATACTTGTTATCTCCAGATGGATTATGGTAAGGTATGGCATTATGGAGAATATGATGCCAAGGATTGGCCACGCGGTTTCATGTATATGACCCCATGCGAAGAGTATCAAGGTCCTTATGCACGGAAGATGATCATCAACTCACCGATGCCTTATAGTGCGTGTCGAAAATGGGAAGACTCCCTGACAGGTCATCGGAGTAGAGAATATGAAGAGTGGAAACAAAAGCATCTCGACAGAATCCTCGACAGAATGGAAATACTTTATCCAGGGTTCCGTGATAAATGTGAGTATGTCTTTGCCAGTAGTCCTCTAACCATTCGAGATTACTATAACGAACCCGAGGGAGCACTATACGGACTCTTCAAGGATTGCGAGCATATCGCCGAGAGTCAGGTACCTGTATTCACCAAGGTGAGGAATCTCTTCATGGCAGGACAGAATTGTAATGTTCATGGTTTCTGTGGAGTACCCCTCACCGCTATCAACACTGTTGAAGCTATCGTAGGTATAAACCGAGTAACAAATAAAATAAATGAAGCGTATGAACGTTCTAAATAAGATCATCCTGTTGTGCCTGTTGGCATTACCGGCAAAGGCCCAGAAATTGCAGGAGTTTCTGCCCAAGGAATCGACGGAGACAGCAGTCATCGTATGCCCCGGAGGTAGCTATTGTTGGTTGAGTAAGGAGACCGAAGGTCGTGGCATTGCCCGATGGCTCAATGAGAATGGTATAGCGGCATACGTCCTCTATTACCCTACGGCAGGATGGGCAGGCTTTGCATGGCATACCCGATGGCTGTTGCGTGGTCATCAATATCCCGACCAGTTGAATATGCTGAACGACGCCTTACGAAAGGTTCGCGCAAAAGGTTACCGCACAGTTGGTGCCATGGGGTTCTCGGCAGGAGGTCATCTTGTACTCTCCTCGGCAGAATATTCCCCTCGAGAGATTGCTCCCGATTTTGTAGCCCCCATCTATCCTGTCGTCACCCTTTCGGCATCCTGTGTCCATCATAGAAGTCGACGCGGCTTGTTGGGAGAGAGAAGATGGAGAAATAAAGTCATCTGTGATTCCCTATCTATGGAGATGCATGCCGACAGAATAGATTGTCCTGTATTCATGATCAATTGCAAGGACGACCCTATCGTTGACTATCACAACTCCGAACTTATGGATAGTGCGCTTACTGCGAATGGGAAGCCACATTTCTATAGACAGTTTGTACGAGGAGGACATGGCTTCGGAATAGATAAAAGAAAAACGAGTGAAGAAGCCATCCAGTGGGGAACGATCTTCCTGGATTGGTTGAAACGAGTGTTGACAAAAGATGAAGTGAAAAATTAAAGCGAAGAAAATGGAAAAGTTTGATGATATACGCCCCTATGTAGATAGTGAGATTCCCGCAGCCATGCAGAGAATCTGTCAGACCGATGCCTTCCCTCTGTTGGCATCTTGGATATTCCCGGGGCGTGACATAGAAGATGTCAAGGAGATGATGCTCTCTTTCCGTACGATCAGAGAGTTTCAGCATGCCGTCATGATACCCGTCAACCAACAGGTTATAGACCGTAGTATCACTAAGCTCACCTATCGTGGTTTTGAGCAATTGGACCCTAAAACTCAATATCTTTTTGTCTCCAACCACCGTGACATCATGCTCGATGCTTCTCTTTTGCAATATCTTCTTGTGAAGCATCATCGTGAAACTTCCGAGATCACCTTTGGAGCCAACCTGATGAGTCCGGGTCTTGTCACCGATATTGGTAAGTCGAATAAGATGTTCCGTGTAGAGCGTGGCGGTAAGATGCGCGATTTCTATATGTCGTCACAGCATCTAAGCGACTATATCCGTCATACCCTCTTACATAAGAAAGAAAGTGTCTGGATAGCTCAGCGTAATGGACGTACCAAGGATGGGTTGGATAAAACCGATCAAGGTATCATCAAGATGTTTTGTATGAGTTGTCCGGAGGATAAGATCAAGGCATTGAGCGAACTGCACATCATTCCGGTAAGTATCAGCTACGAGCGTGAGAGTTGTGATATCCTGAAAGCCATCGAACTCTATGAGAGTAGATATCAGAAATATATCAAGAAACCCGGTGAGGACCTGAATAGTATTCTTACGGGTATCGTACAGCATAAGGGGCGTGTGAATATCACGTTGTGTCCGGAGATAACCCGTAAGGATCTCGAACGTTACGACCATTGTACCAACAACGAATATCATAAGAAAGTAGCCGAACTGTTGGATCGTCGTATCTGTGATTCCTATGTGCTCTATCCCAACAACTATATCGCCCACGACCTGAGATATGGGCAGACACTCTATCGCCAGCAATATACCGATGCACAGTTGAATAACTTTCTGAGATATATGGAACGGTTGAATGATTACGATATCACAGATCCTGACATCTTGAAAGATATCTTCTTAGGCATTTATGCCAATCCGGTAAAATCAAAGTCTGCTGATCAGCGGTAGAATTTGCGGTCTATCTTCCCGTTGAAGGTGCGATGGATGCATTCCACCTTCTCGTAAAAGAAAGGCACCTTATAGCTTTCCAGTTTTGATTGGAGATATCGGGCTATACCCTTCTTGTCAATATCTCCGTCTGAGACAATGAGAAGTTTAAGAACAGTACCGATGATCGGATGAGGAGCCGCGATACAAATACAGTCAGAAATCTCCGGTCGCTCTAAGGCAACACTCTCCACCTCAGAAGGAGCGACCTTGAAGCCTCCAGTGTTGATGACATCATCCTCACGTCCGAGGATATGGAGCATTCCCTCATCGTCGATATTTCCAAGGTCGGAACTATATAGTGTGTTATCGCGCAACACCTTGCGTGTCATCTCCTCCTCACCGAAATATCCACTCATCAGCGTCTGGCCCTGACAGGCGATTGTACCTCGTTCCGTGATCATGAAGTCAGAGTTCTTCATCGCTTTGCCTAGACATCCCTCCAGACATCTTCCGTCATTATAATTATAAGTTGCGATGATTCCCGTCTCCGTAGACGCATACGTGTTGTAGAGTCGGGTCGTAGGGAGCATCTCGCACAACTTCAACATATCAGTATGTGTGATAGGTGCGGCCCCGGTCTCGATGAAGTCAAACTTATGAGCCAGTTCACGAAGTTTCCTACCGCCATAGAACAGAAGCATATGTATACTTGTAGGTACAAGGAATGTGGCGACCTTTCCTTCTGCCCATGATATTGCATCGAAGAAAGCATTGATATCTTTCATCCCCTCCAAGATATAGAGGGTGGCACCACACATGATGACTGGAAAGATTTTAGAAAGACAACCGATATGATTCATCGGTCCAGAAATGATGAAAGTAGTGTCATGGTTGAACTCCTGAGCTTCTATAAGGTTCTCACCGTCAGCAAGGATAGCCTGATGACCTATCATGACCCCTTTGGATTTCCCCGTTGTTCCCGTTGTGAAAAGAATGTCGGCAATGGCATCCTCGAAAGTTGTATCGCTCACTTCCTTCTGAATATGCAGGAAGCGATCTTCAGGACAATCCTTTTCCAAAGGAACCGCTACGGCACCAGCCATATGAATGGCCAGATAAGTGATGATGAAGTCGGCATCCTGAGTGTTAGGAAAAACGACAGCTTTTCCTTTGAATGGAAGAAATTCCGAAGAACGCGAACACACCAACCCATACAGTTGAGCATAGGTCAACCTATTACCCTGACAGAATATCGCGATTTTGTCAGGATAAAGAGAAGCATCTCGTTTTAGAAAATCCTCCAGTGTATTCATTCTTTCTCACCAAGTTTCTTCTCCACAAGAGCAGCCAAACTCTCCAGCGTTTTCAAGTTCTTTGGAGTAGCATCCTCTGCTTCCAGAACTATGTCATACTTTTCAGAGAGCATCATGAGAATGGTTGTCACCTCAAGAGAATCCAGTTCACTGAACAAGAAATCCGAGTCTAGGTTTACCAATGGCAATGCATCCTCAAGTAGAGATCTTATATCTTTTTTTGTAATCATATTTCCTTTTGTTAGATGAAAAGTTGTATTCAACGTCGGCAAAGGTACTTATAAAATATGAGATTATGAAGAATTCATGTCGAAATTAAAGTGTTTTTTATTACCTTTGCATATTGAATAATATAGAAAAAATGAGCAAGAAACAAATACTTCTTATCAATGATATGGCAGGATACGGTAAGGTAGCTACTGCAGCGATGCTTCCTATCCTTTCTTATTTCGGTCATCCTACCTATAATCTGCCGACAGCGCTCGTCTCGAATACGCTCGACTATGGAAAATTCAATATCCTGGATACCACAGAATATATTAAAGGTGTATTCCCGGTGTGGAAGCAGTTAGGATTCTCCTTTGATGCGATAGCAACAGGTTTCATCGTGTCAGAACTCCAGGCCGACATCGTCAGTCGTTATTGTCAGGAACAGGCGGCAAAAGGAACGACGATTTTCGTGGACCCTATCATGGGTGATGAAGGTAAATTATACAATGGTGTGACACCGACAACGATAAAATGTATGCGAGAGATGCTCAGCGTGGCGCATCTTTGTTATCCGAACTACACGGAAGCCTGCTATCTTACCGGACGAGAGTATGATCCGGAGGGTGTCTCTGCCGATGACGCGCGCAGTCTGGTAGATCATCTTCGTAAGATAGGATCCAAATCCGTGTTGATCACGAGCATCCCTGTAGACGGTCAACCATCCGTAGTAGGATACAATCACATGTCGGGTGAATACTTCATGTTACCCTATACCGAGATACCGGTACATTTTCCGGGCACAGGAGATATGTTCTCAGCCATCCTGATCGGTCATCTGCTCAATAATGAACCTCTGAAAGAGAGTACACGTAAGGCCATGGACGGCGTATGGAAACTTATCGACCTAAATAAGGATAATGAGGACAAAAATTGTGGTATTCCTTTGGAGAATTTCCTGAATATTTTGTAAATTTGCTGCCGGTTTTAAAATATACGAGAAATGGAATGGCTTGAAGGGCTCTTTAGTATACATTCTTCCGTTCAGACGGTTGTAGTAATTTCATTGATTATCGCCCTTGGTCTTGCTTTGGGTAAGATCAAGGTGATGGGAATATCTCTAGGTATTGCCTTTGTATTCTTTGCCGGTATTTTGGCCGGACATATTGGGATGAGTGCCGATCCTGTGGTCCTAGATTATGCCGAGACTTTTGGACTTTCGATGTTCGTGTATTGTCTGGGTCTGCATGTGGGGCCCAACTTTTTCGGGTCTTTGCGCCATGAAGGTATGGCCCTCAATATGTGGGGATTGGCGGTCATCGTCGTCGGAACGGTCTTCGCGTTGATACTGGTTCCCATCACAGGTGTCAAGTTACCGGATATGGTGGGATTGCTATGCGGAGCAACGACCAATACACCGGCTCTTGGTGCCGCCACTCAAGCCTTAGAACATTTGGGATTTTATAGCGGAAGTGTAGCACTGGCCACAGCTGTCACCTATCCTTTGGGTGTCTTGGGTGTAATTCTTGCCATGGTCTTCATTCGTAAGATCTTTGTAAAACCGATAGACCTTGAGGTAAAACCCCTGTCAGAGGAAGATCACACCTATATTGCTCAGTTTGTCGTTGTGAACCCCGCCATTGCAGGGAAGAGCATCGCAGAAGTTGCAGCGATGACCCATCTCAAGTTTATTATTTCCCGCGTATGGCGTGCCGACCAAGTCATTGTGCCGATGGCCTCTACCCAGTTGCAGCAGGGTGATAACGTACTTGTTGTTACGACAAAGGAAGACGAGGCAGCTATAGAGATTCTCTTCGGTCGCCGTGTCGCTAAAGACTATAATCAAGAAGTTATCGACTGGAATTCCATCGATGCGAAGGTAGAGAGTAGAGTCCTTGTCGTAACGCGTCCTACCTTGAATGGAAAGATTTTGGGTCATCTCGCCTTGCGTTCAACCTATGGTGTCAACGTAAGTCGTGTGATACGAGGTGATATCAAGTTGTTGGCCACCGATGATCTACGTCTGCAGTATGGCGACCGTGTCACTGTTGTGGGTTTGCATGAAGCAGTAAACAATGTAGAGACCTTCTTCGGTAACTCCGTGAAGACATTGAACGAACCAAATATCGGTAGCATCTTCCTCGGTATCATCTTGGGTTTGATGCTCGGTACCATCCCTATTCCTATTCCTGGTATGGATAGTCCCGTGCGCCTTGGTATTGCTGGTGGACCTATCATTATGGGTATCGTTATCGGAGCCTTAGGACCAAAGATGCATTTCATCTCCTATACCACCCGTTCAGCGTCATTGATGCTTCGCAAGTTAGGACTTAGTCTCTATCTAGCCTGTCTGGGTCTTGATGCTGGTCGCGATTTCTTTGCCACTGTCATCCGTCCGGAAGGACTGGCATGGGTAGGCATCGGATTCCTGATCACCGTGGTACCTGTCATCATCGTCGGACTGATAGCCCTGAAGAGTCATAAGTATGATTTTGGAACCATCTGTGGAATACTTTGTGGCAGTATGGCCAACCCGATGGCCTTAGGATATGCCAACGATACACTGAAAGGCGATACAGCCAGTGTCAGTTATGCATCAGTATATCCATTAGGAATGTTCATCCGAGTGATCATTGCCCAGATGCTTATCATGTTTTTTGTTTAGAAATCAGGACTTTTCTCGAAATGAATTCGCTTGCCCGTTGTTGGGTGAGTGAATCGTAGATAAGTAGCATGCAAATAAAGGCGGTCGGCTCTTTCACCATAGAGTTCATCGCCTTTTATCGAATGGTTGAGTCCCTGAGGATAGGCGCAGTGTACCCTAAGCTGATGAGTTCTACCGGTGTGTGGAACCAGCGACACCCTGATCTGTTCCTTATCTTTCGAAAGCACATGATATTCTGTGATAGCAGTCTTACCGTTTTCAAAGTCAACCTTCTGTCGAGGTCGGTCATCGACATCCGGAGAGAGAGGTAATGATATAGACCCCTTTAGAGCTATATCCTTGTCATCATCCGTGTTTGACTTTGCGGAAAGTATTGCGATATACCTCTTATATATACTATGCGTACGGAATTGCTCCTGTAGGTTGGCATAGCTATGCGAGTTTCTTGCCAATACCAGTAATCCACTTGTTGCCATGTCGAGACGATGAACGATCATCGGACCTTCAATGTCAGGAAATCTATCCTTGATGATAGAGTAGACACTCTCCCGCTCACTATTTCCCGGAACCGACAGCATACCGGCAGGTTTGTTTACCACGATGATATCATTATCTTCGTATAAGATGTCAAGATTCAGATGCACATTTTCCTCCAAAGGATTCTTCTCCACCTCCAACCCCTGTAACATCCAAGCAAGTATCGGTTTACACTTACCATTGCAGGCCGGATAGAAATGTTCATGCTGTCGAATCTCAGTTTTAGGTGAAGGTCCCCACCAGAACATCGCCATACATAGCGGATGCAGATGATGGGAATAAGCATATTGTAGCATCTTTGGTTCACAGCATTCGCCAGCGCCGGAAGGAGGAATCCCCGGAAAGGCACGGTTTATATAATACTTTCTGAAGATGTCGATAAGGTTCTTTTCCTCACCACGCCCATTCTTCATGTTAAATTGAGCGAAGAGCCAATTCTGCAGATGATCACTTTTGAGTTTCCGTTCCTGTTTCAAGTTGAAGATATGCATACGTATGCTGTCGATCTTCATCTTAGCATTCTCAAGGATGACTGCATACTTCTGTTTGACGCGATGCACCTCAGCCTTCATAAACTGACTCTCCCGAATCATATCTTGCAGTTCTTCTGTCGATAAGGTTCCCATTTCGCGTTTCTGATCACGCACCCTCTTAGCCCTCTTCATCATCTCCTGTTTCAGAGCGATTGCCGAGACAGCCTCCCTTTTCAACGTCTCATATTCCTCATAAGCCCTTTTATGTTCCTCACTATTCTCCATTATCTCGATCTCGTGGTTGATGGCAGAGATCTCAGCCTCGTTCGTTTTGAAATAGCCATCTGGTTGCAGATAGTCATAGACGGCAGGGACGAATTCGTGATCATCAAGATATCGATATTCCGTATCCACGATCTGTCCGCTATACGCAGCGAGATACCCAATCTCGTTTTCAGCATTGCGCACAATGAGTACCCCAAACATTTTGCCCTCTTTCGGATTTTGGGGTAATAGTTTCTTGACCTCCTCTACAGCCAATAGACAGAGAGGATGAGGCTCATAATAAAACGGATTGTTGAATCGTCTTGGAGCTGGAATATGAGAGTTTATGAGATGCATCATCGTGCAAAGTTACGAAAAAAGGTTGTAAAGAACAACGGTTTTTGGAAGATTAACGCAATTCGGCCTGAAATAAAGGCAATATGGGGAAGAACGAGGCAACCCAATTAGAGTGCGATAACAAATTGGGGAGGATTGGTGAAGGAGTTAGGTTTCTAATTCGTAACCCAAAATTAGGCCTCTGAGAAGGCTTAATAGGCAACGCAAATTGAGGTGAAATGACGCACCTTTCACCGCCCGTTTCTTATTCCACAAACTGCTATATTTTGCATAGCGATGGATGCCAAAAAACATAGTAGTTTTGCAGCCAAAATTAAAAGGAGTAAGGAACATGAGAAGTACTTTTAACATTCTGTTCTATGTGAACAAGAGTCTGCCGAGCTTGCTCAATCAGAAAGCAGACAAGCATTTTTGTGTGGCACTCCACAGAAAAGTGCGTATTAGGCTACACCCTTCAACGGAAACTCTTTGCAGTATGTCAAGCAAAAGGAAATAATAGGCAACAGCTATTGTGGCATATGTTCATGAAAAACTCTAAAAAAAGAACTTTTTTCTTTGTAGGATGAATAGTTTTCACTAACTTTACATCCAAACTAAAAATTTGAAATGTATGCAAGACGTAAATCGCCTGAAATTAGTACTGGTAGAACAGAAGAAAACCAGCAAGTGGCTTTCTGAAGAACTGGGCGTGAGTCCATCTACTGTTTCTAAATGGTGCACTAACTCTTCACAACCAGATATTGAAACTTTAGCAAAAATCTCAAAACTATTGGAAGTTGGTGTAGAAGAATTATACAACAAAAAATTCATGGAATCTGTAAGTAAAAGCTAGAACAAAGATATTGGATTATGGGTTGGAGGTACAGAAAAAGAATAAAGATATTACCTGGTATTAATTTAAATATCAGTAAAAGTGGCATAGGACTTAATATAGGAATAAAAGGAGCTAATGTCACAATAGGACCAAAAGGAACATATGTAAATACAGGAATCCCTGGTACAGGACTCTATAGGAGAGATAAGATTGCAGAAAGTGATAGTAATGAAAATATCAGTGTAATTTGCTCAAATAGTTCTAGTGGTATTTCTATAAGTAACAATTTGTATCCTTTCAACTCAAAGTTTTTTTTTTATTATCTTTTTCCTTTATTTGTCTTATTAATTGTTGCTCTTTTAGTCAATTCAAATATACTACATTTTTTGGGGGCTTACCTTATAATTGGACTATCTCATGTCATATGCATTTTAAATATTGATTATTCTGGCTTTTTTAATGCAATTGGTTTCTCTAGGAAACCGTCATATCAAGTAAAACAAAGACGTGAGATAATACAAAAAGCTCCATTTAAAGAAAAATATTTACATTTGTTCGGTTCTTCCATATCTTTAATAAATGCTATATGTACACCACTGCTGTTATTATTAAATGAAAGTCTTTTCTCTAAATGGTTTATGCACCATTCTATGGGAGGAGAAATAAGCATTATCATTGTCTTATTATTGATATATGGTTGGATGGATATGTGTATTTTCGAGGCTAAACAATTTCTTTATTTTAATGATTACCAAAGAGATGTGTCACAGTCTATCCCTTCTATTGTTCAAAGAGAGAAACCTGAGTGTGATGGTGGGATAATTCCTAATGAAGATTGTTTTAGTGACGAATCATCAGTGATTTATAAAGATAAAACAGATATCACACCGAATATCTTTAATGAAGAAACAATAGAAGAAATTAATAAAAAAAGTGATTTGATTAATGATAAATTCGACAGGCTTTATGATTCAAAACTTGATATAGATAATTATCACTATCCTTCTTTGGATTTATTATATAGCTACGACTATGAAGATAAACCAAATACTGATGTGGGTGATATAAACGAAAAGAAAAATCGTTTAGTTGAATTGCTTAGTAGTTTTGGTATTGAAATTAATTGTATCAAAATGACTGTAAGTCCAAGATTTACATTTTTTGAAATAGGGCTTGCGACAGAAATAAGTGTTAGAAAAATATATGGTATAGAAGAAGATATCGCATTGCGTTTTTATTCATCTAAAGTAAAAATTGTACCAATACCAGGAAAAGGAACCATCGGCATTGAAATTCCGAATATAAAGTTTAATCTTGTCTCTATAAAGTCAATCTTAGATACAAGAAAATATCAAGAAACAACGATGGAACTGCCTTGTGCGATAGGCAAGACCATTACCAATGAGGTTTTTATGTTCGACCTAACTAAAGCACCTCATATTCTTATTGCAGGATCAACAGGCCAGGGTAAGTCTGTTACTTTAAATACGATGATTATGTCTTTACTCTATAAGAAACATCCTGCAGAAATGAAATTAGTACTCATGGATCCTTATGGCGTAGAGTTTGGAGTATATTCACAGATTGCTAATCATTTCTTAGCCACATTGCCAAACGAATCCACTATCGTTTCCAATAGCAACAAAGCTGTTAGTACATTGAATGGCTTATGTAAGGAAATGGAAGTCCGTTATGACTTGCTGAAGAAAGCTTATGTTCGGAATATCAAAGAATATAATAGAAAGTTTATTGCTCGTCAGTTGAATCCAACAATAGGTCATAGATTCATGCCTTATATTGTTGTTGTTATTGACGAATACGGAGACTTTATTGAAGAGAAAGGACAAGATTTCGAGACTCCAATAGTTCAATTGGCTCAATATGCTCGTGCTGTTGGTATTCACATGATTATTTCGACGAAACGGCCTACTAACGATATTATCACAGGAGCAATCAAGGCTAATTTCCCAACACGTATCGCTTTTAGACTTCCAGAGCGCATAGATTCTCAGGTTATTC
>Ga0256405_10009853_pt1 | contig 12881 bp, 13 predicted proteins | sample RumenRJG_02DNA_FD_189096 | JGI IMG/M metagenome (GOLD analysis project Ga0256405, IMG submission 189096) | Bovine rumen microbial communities from Lethbridge, Alberta, Canada - RJG_02 | ecosystem: Host-associated > Mammals > Digestive system > Stomach > Rumen | place: Canada: Alberta...
GGCCTCTACCCAGCTGGCAGCTCAGATTCGTCTGATTCAGGAAAACGACAAACTGACCTGTGAACGGCTGCAGACGACGCTGGGGGTAACGATTCCGCTGTGGAAAGCGCAGATGGCCACGGCCCTGGGACTGGCACGGGCGAATGAATCCCTGCAGGCGCAGCGCCGGGGCGAAAGTGAAGCGGAGCGCGGCATTCGCAGGAATACGGAGGAAATCGCGCGGCAGAAGGATTCGGTTGAGAAAAATGTGCGTGAAATCGAGCGGGAGCGGGCTGAGCAGACCGCGCAGACCCTGCTGAATGAACTGGATGAAATCGAACGTTCGCTGGATGAACAGAAAAAAGCCCGCCAGGAAATCGGCGGAATCGGATAAGGGACAGGGGGGACAGAAATGTCACAGGCAACCATGCAGCAGCAGAAGTCTCAGGGAAAGCAGAACAGTTCAGGAAACGCAGTGAATTCCGGAAACGCAGTGAATTCCGGAAACGCCAAAAACAAGGTGAAAAAAACGATTCCGGTGGCAGCCGGTGTGGTTATTATGGTAGTGCTGCTGGTCGTATCACTGTTTGTCGGCAACATGAGAGCGCTGCAGAATGCAACGCCCGCATCGTTCCTGAAGACAGGGGACGTCAGGTCGATTGTCGAGGACAGGGCAGCGGCTGCACAGAATGCAGAAACCGTGGCAAAGCGGGCTTCCCTGGATACAAGCCTCTTTCAGGCGGTGGACAGTGCGGTGAAATCGTTCCGGGAGGCGAAAACGGCCAGGGAGCTGAGCCGGGCGGACCAGGAGCTGACCGCCGCCGTCAGTGAAATGACGGCCGAGGCGAAACGGGAACTGGGTGCCGAGGATCAGAGGGTGCTGACAAAGGCAATGGATACCTTTACGGAGCAGGGAAACTTCCTGCGCCAGGAGGCCAGGGCGTTTAATACGAAAGCGGACAGGGCGGCTGCCCTGTATGAAACGCTTCCGACCAGGGCCCTGCTGGCCAGGCCGGATCGTTACGAGGGACTCTGATGAGTATTTTTTCCGGCTGGGAAGCGGGGGACTTTGGCCGGCTCAGAGAGGTGCTGACCGAAAGTCCCCAGGGGCTGATGATGCTGGTCGTTTTCGTTCTCATCCTGATCGCGCTGGTGTTTCTGCTGGTACAGATCATTTCGCATCAGATTTCCGGATTTTATGTGCGGATCTCGGGCGAGGAGGAAGAGGACGGGGATGAACCGGAGGTGAAAGGGACCGGGTCACCGGACAGACTGCCCATGGACCCGCCGGGAACAGTGCCGGCAAATGCGCAGACCGGCCGGCTGCCTGAGCCGGGGCAGGGCAAAGAGGCGGCAACTGATCGCGCGGAGGCCTGCCGGGCAGATGACAGGCATGTGGGCAATGACAGTGAAAGGAATGGGGAGGTGCTCTCGTGAAAAAGATTTTGAAGCTGGCAGGGATTCTGCTGATTGTGTTGGGAATACTCCTGGGAACCGCGTCAGCGGCCGTCAAGGCAAAGCCATCCAGCTTTTCCTACTCGTATGATTTTGACGGAAATGTGCTGAGCAGCAGACAGAAATCGACCATTACGGAATACGGTGAGGCACTCGCCAGTGCAACCGGCGATCAGGCAATTGCCGTGGTTGTGGATTTCCTGGACGGAATGGAAGCGGCGGATTACGCGACGGACCTGATCAACAAGTGGGGAATCGGCTCCTCGTCAGGGGACAACGGCGTGGTCGTGCTTCTTTCCACCGGTGACAGGGAAATATTTGTCGGCACGGGCCGCGGTGTGGACCGTGTGCTGACCTCCAGCGTCGTGGGCGGGCTGATTGATGACAACCTCAGCTACCTGATCGACGGGGAATACGGAGAGGGCGTTGTCAGTCTTTACCGGGATGTCTGTGCGTATCTGGCAGATGCCCGCGGGAAAACCCTGCGGCTTTCCTCCGGAACCTCAGCAGCCGGCGCGACAACGAGAAGCACGACAACCCGCAGAGCGGCACGGGATGATGACGAGGGGGATTTTGGTGTGTTCGGCGTTGTTCTGACACTGATTGTGCTGTATATTATCGTCAGCGTCGTCTTTAACAGCCGCAGCGGCGGCCGCGGCGGATGCCTCAAATGGCTGTTCCTGGGCAGTCTGTTCAATAACCGGCCTCCGAGACGCCCCCCGCGCGGCGGCTTCGGCGGTCCCGGCAGCTTTGGCGGTTTTGGCGGGAGCAGACCCAGCCGGGGCGGCGGCTTCGGCGGCGGAAGCAGCCGCGGAGGCGGAAGCGGACGCAGTTTCGGCGGTTTTGGAGGAGGTTCCAGAGGCGGATTTGGCGGCGGCTTTGGCGGAGGCAGTTCTCGCGGCGGCGGAGCCGGACGAAAGTTCTGATTCCGGATTTGGACGTTTAAAGAGCTTCTTTCTGGACGGAAAGAAGCTTTTTTCATCAGGCAGGATAAATTCGCGGGACAGATACGTTTATTAGTTAGGGGTGTTATGATTGCAGTCGGATGCACGGCCGTATACAGGTGAGGTCTTTGACCGGCTTTATGCCTTGTATGGCAATGATGTGCTGAGAACCGCTTATTACTATCTGGGGGAAAAACAGCGGGCGGAGGACATCTGCCAGGATGTCTTTACGAAGCTGTTTACCTATACAGGGGAGATTACGCCGGGAAAGGAAAAAGCCTGGCTGATTCGCGTGACGATAAATGCGTGCCGCGATTACTGGCGCAGTTCCTGGGCGAAGCGGGTCATTCTCGGCCCCCCTGCGATGGAACTGATCCCGGATGAGCGGAATCTCCTGGAAGAGCGGGAGGAGCAGGAACAGCTGGCGAAAGCCGTTTATGCACTTCCTGCACAGTTTCGGGAAATTATCCTGCTGTATTATTATCAGAATTTTACACTGCAGGAGATTGCCTCCATCCTGAAGATCTCAAATGGTACGGTGGCGAGCCGCCTGGCCAGGGGACGGGATAAACTGGAAGCCATCCTGAACAAGAATCAATGACAAGGCTGAGACTTACAAAGGATTGACATTTATGGAATCGGTGCCGGAACAGAGCTGCTCTGGCACATGGGAAGTATGAGGCTAAAAAGGAGGTGCCCGGCAATGATCGATCTGAATTCTCCGGAATCGGTTCGCGAACAATTGAACAGAGGTGTTGCCGGATTCAGCTGCCGTAAGGATATGCGGGCGCACATCATTGCAGGTATGGATAAAAGGCCGGTACGCGGGTGGATTCCGCGGCTGGGGGCGGTGGCGGCAGTGCTTGTGGTGATTCTGGGCATTGCGGGATGGTTCATGAACCGTCCGGTGACCATCAGTGAACTGTATACCCTTGAGGCCGGCGGCAATGGGCCTGTAAAGGCACGGCCTGTGACGGAACATGAGTTTGTCCTGTCGGTGGAAGAGGATCATGCGATCCTGATCCACAGGGGGAAACTGTACCGGATGATGTACCAGCTGGATAGCCTGCGGGCCATGGGGGACTCGGTGGGGACCGTGACCTCCTATTCCGAAAACCCGTATGACCTTCGCGCGGACCGGAATGATTATATCAGCAATGCCGTCCTCAAGGGGGACACGGTGTACGCCGTTGAGGGACTGCCGGTCACAACGGCCCTTCTGGCGGAAGTGGATGGACAGATGGCCCTGTTCCAGCGTTCTGGTGAACATGGATATGGCCTGAACGGGGACAGCCTGCAGGATACGTGCGGCGTGCTCGGACAGATCTCCTCCATTACCCTTGAAAACGTGGGGACGCTTAATGGAGAGGACGCGGAAGCGGTGATGGAAATCCTGATGAAAAAAGCCCGCCTTGAAAATGCGGAAGCACTTCCGGGCGAGCAGTCACTGCGTATTACGCTTAAAAACGGTGTCCAGCTGGAAATGAGTCTCTCCGGCGACCAGCTGATTGGCTGCGGGGTATGGGACTGTACGGAATTCCTGGATGCATTCCGGGCATTAGTCGCAGAGCGTGCCGGAAAGCAGATTGTGTGATTTGTCCAGTTCATCCTCAAAAAGCCGGCGGGTGAGGCTTTCCGCTTCTCCCACCTGATTGTCATACGGATCTGCCCGCATGAAACGGGTGGGCGGGGTGAATTCGTACTGGAACCGGGAGGCGAATGGCAGACGCCAGGGATCCAGGTTCCCGAAGTAGAAATCATGCCGTTCCTTTGCGCCGTTTCGGTAGGCAGAACCGCCGAAAGAGCAGTCTGCATGCAGCCAGCCGTAAGGGGCGGCATAGAACATGGCCCAGTCGTGCATGCCAAAGGAAGCGGGGGAGGTGTACAGGCCGGACTGCCATCTGGCAGGAACGCCGCAGCACCGGCACATGGCGATAAAGGTCAGGGCCTGGACACCGCAGTCGCCGTGCAGATTGGCACAGAAATAGCCGACAATGTCCGGAATGGACCGGTAGGAGGGCATAAAGCGGTAGGTGCCCTGCGTGGTAATGAAATCATAGATGCGGCGTGCTTTGACGATGGGATTGTCGGTATCGCCCACTATTTCACGGGTCAGCGCTTTCAGATAAGGCGCAAACACAATATGAGGTTCCACCTGAGCCAGATCCTGTTCAATGACATCATCGGCGGGCAGTTCGCCGGTTGCCAGGGCAGGGTCTGGTTTTCTGTAGACCATTTCCGTTTCCCAGGCAAGGGTTGCCGCAACGGTCACATTCTTTTCATAGGGGACCTCAAAATAGGCGGTCCGCTGAGGCGCATTTTCCGGGCTGATCTGAACGGGCGGATGGGAGGTCTGACAAATGCGGGAGGAAACAAGCGGGAAATCGCGGACGGGCAGGGGGAGCCAGAAACGCAGGGTTTCTCCCGGGGTCAGGCGATCGCTGCAGACGGAGATGGATTCCTGCATGGTACCCTGATACCGGATCCGGCCTTTTTCTTTCAGGGTATGAATGAGACGATCCCGCTCACCGGCCTCGTTTTCCTCCTCCAGCAAAATTGAGGTGCCTTTTTCCCGGAGGGCATAAGGGCGGCGGGTTCGCAGAAGATTGTTGATGCAGTTGTTGCGGTAATACCGTTTCCCGTCAATGTACCGCCAGTCAAGGGTCCGGTCATCCCGCAGATGGTGGAACTCATCCCGTGTCAGATCCGGAATGCGCTTGCGGGCGTTGTCAAACGCCTGTTCTGAGGTCAGCTGATAGGCCTCGCGGATATCCTCGGCACAGTAACGCAGAAATTCAAGATGCTTTTTGAGGGCGGCCGGAAGTTCGGGCTTTGAGAGGTTCAGCTCGATGAGGCGTTCCATTTCCTCAAAACGTCCGGATTCAAACAGCATGGTGATGTCAGAGGGCAGGGGATAACGGAGATAGGACAGATCAAGAATCATAAGGCCTCCATGAAATCAAAAAGCCGGCAGCCCGAAACTGAGGAACAGGCTGTCGGCTGGTTTATCTTTGATCGGGCAGAAATCAGCCGAGAACAGAGCGAACATAGTCAATGATCGCCTTATCCTTGGCAGAGGCAAAAAACAGTTCCTTGAAGCGGGGGCCGGCAATAGCGCCGCGGACCAGCTCCGGATCAATGCCCTTCAGGCAGGTAACGAGATCTTTCAGGTTGTTGGCACGTACCTGGTCGAGAATCTTCTTGTTGCGCTGCTCCGGAACAACCCGCTCGGGCGGATAACCATTTCCGCTGCCGAAGCCGAAGAGCTTTTCAAACGTATATTCGAGATTCAGTTCGGCGCCCCAGCCGAAGCCCTTGGCAAAGGGGAAAGAGACAGCGTTGCCGTCGTTGATCTGGGCAAACATGAATCCGTCGGAAGGATCGACGATGTGACCGCAGAGAACACCCGGGAAGCTGTTGAGTGCCAGCATGGCGCCCTCGCCGGTACCGCAGCCGGTGACGACATAGTCAGCTGCGCCGGAATTGAGCAAAATGGCGGCAAGAATGCCATTCTGGACATAGGTCAGCTGGGCGGCATCTTCCTGTGAATACATGCCGTAATTGTCCACGGTGTGTCCCATGGGCTCGACCACTTTCCGGAGAGCTTTTTCGATCATCCCGTTCTTGGCTGCCTGACTGTTTTCATTAATTAATGCAATGCGCATTGGAATCCACCTCTCTTTATTTGATAGACGTACATTACCGCCAAACAGAAGTTCTGTCAAGGGGGAGATTTATCCCGGATGGAAAAACGGACAACCTGTCTGCATGTGCATTGAAAATGGAACATTGCAGGATTCGAACGGCTGCGCCGGGACAAGGCAAATCCGGGTTAATGGCGAAGCGTTTCTGGCAAGTGACAACTTTGAGACCAGAAAAACGGGCTTTTTGTTTCATGTGCCGGGATTTCACTTGACGGGCACCGGAGAATGGTGTACATTGTGCGGAAAGCGCGTAAGGATGCGGGAAAGGCAGGTGGATGGGAGATGACACTGCTTGAATACCGGATTTTTCATGCGGTCGTCCAGCAGGGGAGTTTTGCCAGGGCCGCGCAGGTGATGCACATTACGCCCAGCGCTATCAGCCATGCCATCAGTTCACTGGAGGAGGCCTGCGGCTTTGCCTTGTTTGTGCGCAGCCGCGGCGGGGTTACCCTGACGCACAACGGTGCGGCAATCTATCCCTTTATCCGGCAGGTTCTTGCGGCGGATGAGGTGCTGAGCCAGACGATCGATGAGTATCGGGGCGTGCAGAGGGGAAAGGTGCGTATCGGTGCGTTTGACAGTGTCTGCATCGCCTGGCTGCCGGAAATCGTGACGGAATACAAAAAGCATTTCCCGGGAGTGGAGATTGAAATCCATCAGGGGACCTATGCGGATGTCATTAACTGGCTGAAGACGGATGTGGTGGATATCGGCTTTCTGTCGACGGAATCGACGCAGGAGCTGACCATACAGCCGCTGTACCGGGATCAGCTGATGTGCATCGTTCCCCGGGGATTCAGGACCCGGAATCCCGGCGTGATCACGCCGGATGAAATGCGGTGTGAGACCTTTGTGGTGCAGGGCGATGCAGTGGATGCGGATGTTCAGGCCTTTATGAGCCGGCATCATTTTACGGTGCATGCTTCCTGCCGCGTCAATGATGACCTGGCCACCATCTCCATGGTGGAAAGCGGGTTCGGCATTGGCGTGATGCCTGCGCTGATTCTTGAACGGTATCACGGCAATGTGGATGTGTATCCCATTGAGCCCGTGGAATACCGGGAGTTCGGCATTGCCATACTCAATCCGGCGGTGCTGCCTCCGGCGGTCCGGCAGATGGTGAATCAGATTGAGGACTATGCGAAAAAGAAGCGGTCCGAGATGCCGGGGGATGATCCTGGTGCCGGGACGGGCGCTTTAAACAAAACGGGACAGCGGTCCCAAACGGACAATCAGAAGGGGGAAAGATCCGATGTTATCAACACTTGATATGCAGATCCTTGAGATCCTCTGCGAGGATCCCAAGATAACGGTGGAAGAACTGGCGACCATGACCGGATCGGACGGTGAGACGGTTTCAAAAAGCATGGAACGGATGCGCCGGGAGGGAATCCTGGTGGGGGTGCAGACCCTGGTGAACTGGGAACGGACGGACCGGGAACTGGTCCGCGCAGTCATTGAGGTCAATGTGCAGCCCCAGCGGGAAAAGGGGTTTGATGCCATTGCCCAGCGCATCATGCAGTACGACGAGGTCCGTTCGCTTTACCTGATGAGCGGCGCGTATGATCTGCTGGTGGAATGTGAGGCGGCGACGCTTCGGGAACTGGCCCAGTTTGTGCACAGCCGCCTCTCCGTGATTGAGGGCGTGACGGGAACCAGCACCCATTTCCAGCTGAAAACGTACAAGTACGGCGGAACGGTATTTGAGTCGCCCAATACGGATCTGCGGCAGGCGGTGATGCCCTGATGGATTATTCCAAGGTATTGAATCAGCGGGTGGCCTCTGTTCCGCCCAGCGGAATCCGGAAGTTCTTCGATATCGTGCAGAAAATTCCGGACGCGATTTCACTGGGCGTCGGGGAACCGGATTTTGTGACGCCGTGGCCCATACGGGACGCGGCCATTCAGTCCATTGAGGAGGGAAGGACCCAGTATACCTCCAACTGGGGACTGCCGGAGCTGAGGGAACGCATTGCCCGCTATCTGCAGACCCGATATGACGTTGCCTATGACCCTGCAAATGAGATTCTGGTGACGGTGGGAGCCAGTGAGGGAATTGATCTGGCTATGAGAGCCCTGGTCATGCCGGGGGATGAGGTGCTGATTCCGGATCCCAGTTACGTCAGCTATTCGCCCTGTGTGATTTTTGCGGGCGGCACGCCGGTTCCCGTGCGGACACGTGCCGAAAACGGCTTTGCCATCACGCCGGAGGAGCTGCGGGCGGCCATTACCCCCCGGACCAAGGCCCTGATCCTTCCCTATCCCAACAACCCCACCGGCGGGGTCATGAGCCGGGAGGAACTCTGTGCACTGGCGGAGGTTCTCCGGGACACCGACATCATGGTGGTATCGGATGAAATCTATTCCGAACTGGTCTATGAGGGACATGTGCATACCGCCTTCGCCTCGATTCCCGGCATGCGGGAACGGACCATTACCCTGAACGGCTTTTCCAAGGCCTTTGCGATGACCGGATGGCGTGTCGGCTATGCCTGCGCCCCGCGGGATCTGATGACGCCGATGTTCAGGATCCATCAGTATACCATGCTCTGTGCGTCCATGCAGGGACAGGTGGCCGCCAGTCAGGCGCTGAAGCGGGCTTTTCTGACACAGTATGAGGATGTGCGGAAAATGGTGGCCTCCTATGACCGCCGCCGGCGCCTCATGGTGGAAGGATTTAATGCCATGGGACTCAGCTGTTTTACGCCCAAAGGTGCCTTCTACGTTTTCCCCAGCATTGAGAGAACCGGAATGAGCAGCGAGGCGTTCTGTACGGAACTGCTTGAAAGCAGGCAGGTGGCCTGCGTTCCGGGAACGGCATTCGGAGAGTCCGGTGAGGGCTTTATCCGCTGCTCCTATGCCACCAGCATTGAGAAGCTGCGGGAGGCCCTGCGGCGGATGGAATCCTTTGTCCGCAGCAAAATGTGACAGAATTGTGTCACCGGGATGAACGTTTTGGGACATTTCGTGAAGGACGTTGTAATTTGGACCTGACACATGTATAATAGCTCCGCTTCCCTTCAGAATCTTGAAAAAAACTGACAGGACGGAGCGATGAATTGGAGGTTGAATCGATGAAAAAGACGTTTCTTGTACTGACGCTGGTTCTGGCACTGCTGGTTTCAGCGTTTGCACTGGCAGAAACTGCTGCGCAGACGGATCCGGTTCTGGCATCGGCCTGCGACGGTGAAATGACGGTGACGCTTTCCGAAGTGAAGACCGAATACGATGAGATGCTGGCCTACTATGCCTATATGTACAGCATGTACGGCATGCAGGTAGATGAGTATGATACGGAATTCCAGTCGGAGATCGCGCAGATGGTGGTGGGAAATGCCATCGACGTGAAAGTGGTCAAGCGCTGGGCCGAGGCCAACGGCTATGAGATGACAGAGGAGCGCAGGGAAAAGATTGAAAAAGCGGCCAGTGAGCAGCTCGCCGAGGCGCGTGACTATTACAAAGAGTATCTTTCCGGCACGGGCCTTGAAGGGGAACAGCTGGAGCAGATGATCGAGGAACAGCTGGCCACCGGCGGCTATACCCTTGAGACGTTCGTGGAGAGCCAGACGGTTCAGGACATCATTGCCTATATCACGGAGAAATCCGCAGAGGGTGTTGCGGTAACGGATGAGGATGTCCGTGCCCAGTTCAATGCCACGATTGAGGAAACGAAAAAGAGCTATGCGGAGAGCGCAGATGCGTTCATCACGGATTATCTCACCGGAGGCCCGCTGTATGTGACGCCGGAAGGGGTCCGGATTGTCAAGGTAATCTACTTTGAGGCCGATCCTGAGGAAGCACCGGCGGAGGCGGCCGAGACTGCGACAGCGGCAGAGGCCACTGAGGAAGCGCCGGCCGATGAGACCAAGGCCGATACGGAGGAAGCTCCGGCGGAGACGACGGAGACGGCGGCTGACACGAAGCCGGCAGAAAAGAGTGCCGATCGTGCGGCAAATGCACTCCGTCAGATTACCGAGAAGACCATGACCTTTGATGAGGCGATGAAAGCCTTTAATGAGGACAGCTCCTCTGAGGAGGAACTGAACAGGGGCTATCCGGTCGCTGCCGGAAGCGAATATTACAGCGAAGAGTTTGTCAAGGCGGCCATGGCGCTAGAAAAGCCCGGCGATGTTTCCGGTGTTGTTGAGACCGATTATGGCTGCTTCATCTTCCTGTATGACCGCGATCTCGAGCCGGGTGAGGCCAAATTTGAGGATTTTGCCGAGACTGAAAAGGAGAACCTGCTGGCGACCCGGAAAGATGAGGCATACAACGCGCTCCTTGAACAGATTATCACGGATGGCAAGGTCGAAATGAAGGACCTGACGGTTCTCTACCATGTCTACACCGGTGCGGTTATGAGCGAGCTGAAAGCCTTTGCCCTGCTGTCCGGCGATGTGAATGTGCTGGACAAGCCGGAAGGTGAGGCCGTTGCCAGCGTGGAAAAGGACGCGGCAGTGGAAATTCTCGGACGGATCACCGTAAACGAGAAGGACTATGCGTTTGTCAACGTTCTGGGAACTGACTTTACGGGATATGTGCCGGCAGATCAGCTGACCGAGACGGATGAGGAGACGGCCCGCGGAACGGACAACAGCACCAAAAAGGCAGAAGCACAGAAAGTGGAATCCGCACTGCCCATCTTTACCGTTGTCATGAAGGATGGCTCCATTATCTACGGTGAACTGTATCCGGCCATTGCACCGGAGACGGTGGCAAACTTTGTGGATCTGGCCGGTCATAACTTCTATGACGGACTGACCTTCCATCGCGTCATCCCGGGCTTTATGATCCAGGGCGGCGATCCCAACGGAGATGGAACGGGCGGACCTGCCTATACCATTAAGGGCGAGTTTTCGCAGAACGGCGTCGAGAATACGCTTGAGCATACCCGCGGCGTGATTTCCATGGCAAGATCTGCTGAATTTGATTCTGCCGGCAGCCAGTTCTTTATCATGCATGCGGATACACCTGCGCTGAACGGTCAGTATGCGGCATTCGGCATGACGCTGGGCGGGTTTGATACCCTGGATGTCATCGCTTCCGTTCCCACGGATGCTAATGACAAGCCGAGAGATGATCAGGTGATCCGGACGGTCTTTGTGGAAACCCACGGGGAGACCTACGAGTTTACCAAGATCGAGGACTGATAAAAAGACAGGACAGGAGATCCGGATGGTCCGGATCTCCTGTTTTTATCTTGGACTTTACGTGTATAGGGGATGCCTTTTGAGCTGGTAATGCTTTATTCCTTGACTTATCGGGGTCCAGGAATTAGAATGATTAGTAGATTGGGTGAATTATGTGATCTATTACAGATTCTGTGAAAGGAGGCAAGCTATTGTCGAACCAAGATGAATGGATTATTGTTGCAAAGACACCGGAAGAGCTCAGAGCCGAAGATCTTGAAAAGCTCGATAATCTCAGATGGATAGATGACGTATTCGCAAGAAATGCATTTAAGGGTCAGCCAGAATTAGCTCAGTTTGTTCTAAGAATAATCACACAGATCCATGACCTTGTGATTGACCCGGAATTGTTTAAGACACAGTACGATGCTAAGCGGCTTGCTGGATCAAGGTCTCTAATGTTAGATGTTCACGGAGGTGATACAAAGGGCAGGAAGTACGATTTGGAAATGGAAAAAAGTGATGCAAGTCCTGAACGCACGGAAGTGCATGTCGCCACAATGATTGTGGAGCATCTACATGAAGGGGATAAATTTTCAGATCTGTCCGAGACGTATGTGATTTTCATTAGCGAACATGATGTGGTAGGAAATGGTCGGGCAGTAAACAGTTTTTCTTACCGGAATGATGATCTTTATAAAGGTAATGAGGAAATTGAAAAGAACATTATCCCTCATGCACCGCTGGGAGGTAGAACACACATCCTGCATGTCAACGGGGATTTTAAAGATGACGGCTCAGAAATCGGGAAGTTAATCCACGACTTCAAATGTAGGAAAGCAGATGAGATGTATTTTCCCAATCTCGCAGCTAGAACCCGTGAGTTAAAGGAAACAAAGAAAGGAATTGATACGATGTGCGAGGCTATGGAGAAAGAAAGGGTAATGGCAGCAGAGCAAACCACACTGATCTTGCTGCTTAATCTGATGGATTCACAGAAATGGAATGCAGAACGTGCCATGACTGCATTAGGTATTCCTGCTTCAGAAAAACCTTTGTATGCTCGCTCTGTTGAGTATGCCATTTCCCAAAGAAAAACTCACATTCCGGCAACGACCTAAGAGATGATTGTTTTCGCTCTCCGATCCCATGATATGATCCCCAAAAACTGACGACCGGAAATTGTGTGGATTGTCTTTCTCTTTTGCTTGCTCTAAATGAAGACAGGGATGAACGTAAAGAAGAAGCTGTGCAGGAAATACTGACAGATTTATGGGAGAAACTAAGAGAGCTTCAGAGACTGGTCCAGAGGATGAGTCATACTGTCTTGAGCCTTTTAAAAAAGAGAAATAGGAGGAGGGGCACTTATGTCAGATCAAGAAATTCGAGAAGGCTTTAAGAAGCTTGGAATTGATGTAACGCCTGTTTCAAAGTAATATAATCCAAATGACTACGGAAGAAAATTGATGAGAACAGATAACGGTTCAACGGGAGTCTCCTATTCGGATCATGTTTGTACCGATACAGACAATTCTCAACTAAAAGTGGTTTATGCACAAACTTCCGGATTTCTGGTACGAATCATGAGTGCAAACGAAAAAAATGGTCATACACGGTCTGGGAATGATCAAAAGAAGAGCATATCGCGAGTGTCACAAATGCGACGTACC
>Ga0256405_10009854_pt1 | contig 12880 bp, 13 predicted proteins | sample RumenRJG_02DNA_FD_189096 | JGI IMG/M metagenome (GOLD analysis project Ga0256405, IMG submission 189096) | Bovine rumen microbial communities from Lethbridge, Alberta, Canada - RJG_02 | ecosystem: Host-associated > Mammals > Digestive system > Stomach > Rumen | place: Canada: Alberta...
ATTTCACAAGAAATCGTTGATTTTGAACGATTTAGCATTCGTGCAATTCCAGATATCGACATACCCATTTTGTAACATGCTTCAATCTTGCCTCTTTCTTCTGGTTGTAATTGCTTGTATTTCTTTGGGTTTTGGGTGTATAATTTCATCATCGAGTAACTCCTATTTAAAAAAATTCTATAAATATTATACCGAGTTACTCGATCCTTTTTTACTCATTATACCGTTCGACTTCTGTTTTTATTGTGGGGTGAAAAGAAAGCCAGAATCGAAAGTGCGAAGAGATTTTTATCAATGGGATTATCTGTTGAGAAAGTTGCTGCTGGTACTGGACTATCTCTCGATGAAGTTGAGAACTTGAAATGAAGGTGACATTTCATGATGTAGTCGAGGAAGAAGCAACGAGGAATTACAACAACGCCGTCAAAACCGCTGAAACCAGAGGCCGCGAGGAAGGCAAACAGAAGGCCAAAATCGAAAGTACGAGAAAAATGCTAACTAAAGGATTAGACATTGCGGACATAGTTGAATTTACAGGCTTGTCTCTAGAAGAAGTTGAGAATTTGAAGCAAAGATGACGGCTTAAAATAAAGCCACACATGCAACAAACCTAACAATCTGCAAACAATTTTTACTGATTAATTTCTGCAACTAATTTTTGTGGATCGGATAAAATTAGTGGAATATTTTTTGCAACTATTGAGAAAATTTCTTCCAATTTGTTCTTTTGTTCCTTAGTGAAATTTCCTAAAACATAAGATACGACTTCTGTTTTAAATTCTGGACGCCCAACGCCTATACGTATTCTCCAATAATCTTTTCCACAACAATTGTCTATACTTTTTAGGCCGTTATGTCCGCCGTTGCCTCCCCCTTGTTTTATGCGTACACGCCCAAATGGGAGATCTATATCGTCATGGAAAACATACACATCATCAACTGAAATTTTATAAAAATCCATGAGAAAACGAACAGCACGCCCAGAATTATTCATGAACGTCTGAGGCTTTGCCAGAATGATTTTTGTCTTACCTAAAACAAAAGAAAATGTCTCCACCTCTGAAGACATTTTCCTAAAACTTGCTGAACCAATCGTCTCGGCAATTGCATCCAGCATTTGAAAACCAACATTATGACGATTATCTATATACTCTGCACCAGGATTTCCTAGTCCGACGATTAAGATAATCTTATTCATTATTTTGCTGCTGTTGCTTCGCTATCTGCTGTTGCAGCTGCGTTCTTCGCTTCTTCTCTTCTCAAGCTTGAAGGAGCAACAACTGTAGCGATGGTGTAATTCTTTGTATGATTTGGCAATGAAACACCTTCTGGCAAATTCAACCCAAATGCATGAACAGTCTGACGGAACACGAAACCAGTCAAATCAACTTCAATTTGCTCTGGAATGCAATCTGGCTCACATTCAACTGTAATTTTACGAGTTAACACATTCAAAACGCCACCAAGCTTTAAACCAGGAGCAGCGTCTTCATGTGTAAACAAAACTGGAATTTGCAATCTTATTTTATTTCCTTTTTCTACACGCATAAAATCGACGTGCAAAACCTGATCAGTAACAGGATGGAATTGAGCATCTTTCGCAAGATACTTTTGTCCTTTTTTGCCAACACCATTAAACTCAAAAACGGTTGAGAAAAAAGTGGATTTATTAACATACTTATTCAAAGCATCTTTGGCTATACAAATTGGCTCAGGAGCCACGTTACCGCCATAAACTATACCAGGAACAAAACTATCGTTTCTTACGGCTCTTGCCGCTCCGGTTCCTACTTTTTCTCTACCTTTAGCTTCTAAAACCACAGTAGCCATAACTCAAAATCCTTTTTTTCATAAAAAAACTTACAGTACTATACCGTGAATTGTTTCAATTATCAATGAATTAATAGGAAGAACTCTAAATTTTTCTGGTAACACATTTTTTATTGGTAATGTATTACTAATCACGACTTCACTTATACAAGATTTTTCTAACATGTTTATTGCGTCATTATTGAGCAACGCGTGCGTAACATAAGCTCGCACATCTAACGCTCCGTTTTTAATTAATTTTTCTGCTGTAGCACATATTGTAAATCCTGAATCAATAATATCATCCACAATAACACAATGTTTGTTTTTTACATCTCCAATTAATGTTGTGTCTGTTAATTGACCAAAGATATTTCTTTTTTTATCACAAACAATTAATTCCATATTAAGCATATCTGCAACACTTTTGCTTCGATGTATTCCACCAAAATCAGGAGATACAACAACGCAATCTACACCACGAGATCTTATGTCTGCACATATTTGCGATGTGATATGCAAGTGCGTGGTTGGTATTTGAACTATTGGCTCAACGTGAGTATCGATAAAAATACAATGAGATATATTGCCAAAATTTTCGATTAAATGTTGTGTCGTTCTTAATCCACGAGATGAAAGTACCTCTGTTTTATCTTGTCTAAAATATCCACAATACGGCATACACAAAATTATGTTTTTCGCTTCACGTAACGCATCAAGCAAAAACAGCAACTCCATCCAATCGTCATTCGTTACTGTTGAAGCTAAAACTACGGCATTGTCTAATTTTTGTAAAATGAATACTCGAATTTCAGAACAACCAAAAACCTGAACATTGCTCTGATATATCGGCAACATGCAAGCTCGCGAAATATCAGCAACCAAATGTTCAGTATTTTTAGTATAAACTAAGCCTGTACTTAGTACTTTGTTTTTTTCAGACATATTGCAGTTAGATTTCTTCCACAAACTCCGTTGGTTTCTTCTTTAGCTCGCCTGTAGCTAAAATACTTATCACGTTCGTTGTAAGTATCATTCCTACAAATTTGCGCATCAACTCCCTCGTCCGTCAAAACATTATAGCAATATATTGGCAAACTAAAATGCAACTGACCATCGATTTCATAAAAACAATGCTCTGTATTTTTGCCGGCAAAATTATTTTTAAATTCCTCGTCAACGACATAATTGTCTTCGTGAATACATGGACCAATAACAGCCATAATCTGAACTGATCCTAATTGTCTCATTCTCTTTATCGTGTTTTCAATTATGCCAGATGCAGCACCTCGCCAACCAGCATGAGCCACACCAACAATATTAGCTTCCATATCAATAAATATAATCGGTGCACAGTCTGCTGTCATTACACCTATTGCAATGCCCGGAATATCAGTAATCAACGCATCGTATTTTTGATACATTTCAGTATCTTCTTTTGCGTAAAGCACTTCATTCCCATGAACTTGATTAAGTAGAATTAATTTATCGGCATGTAGCAACTCACGAGCTTTTTCAATATTGGCTCGAACATCATCTTCATTATCTCCCACGAACGGACTAACGTTCATCCCCTTGAAGAGACCTTTGCTAAAACCTTCATTCTTGTTTGAACCAAAATAAATACGTCCACACTTAAACGGCAATATATCCATAATTATTCATTCTCAGAATCATCAGTTGGAGCAAGCCCCAAAGCCATCATATAAGTATCAAGCAATAGGTCTTCGTTCTCTCTTTCTTCAGTTTTCATTTTCTTTAATTTCAGAACCTTCTTCATAATTTTAGGATCAAAACCATCGTCTTTAGCCTGCTTAAAAACGTCACTTATATTCTCTTGAATTTCAGCTTTTTCGTTCTCTAATCTTTCTACTTTTTCGATATATTGTTTTAATTTTAAAACATCTTCTGAATGCATAACAAAACCTCCAAATATTGTATCAATAATAAAATTAATAATAATAAAAAACGCTGACAGAAATCAACTCAAGTGTTACTATAATAATATGGTAATTTTGATAACATGGTAGGGAAAGTTATGTTTCAAGCAACGGTAAAATCGAGTTTCTCAGTTGAAGGAATTGGGGTTCACAGCAATGCGACAACAAAACTAACAATACATCCAGCAGAAATAAATACTGGGATTATTTATAAATTCAACGATGAAGAAATATTGGCGAAATACGACAATGTAACTGATACTTCAATGAGTACAAAAATCTCAAATTCAAACGGTACATCCATTATGACCATTGAGCATTTGTCTGCAGCTTTGTATTCTCTTGGAATTACAAACGCAATCATCGATATTGATAATAACGAAATGCCAATAATGGATGGTAGTGCCAAGATTTTTGCAGAAAAATTTTTAGAAATTGGAATACAGCAACAAGAGGCAAAAGTTAAGCTTATTAAGATACTAAAGCCTGTAACAGTTTCTATTAACGATAAGCATGTATCACTCTTACCTGGAGATGGTTTTACATTAGATGTTGAGTGCAATTTTTCGGCTAAAGGCTTAAAAACGGAACGTGAAATATTTGAATTTGGTAAAGATGATTTTATAACGCAAATTGCACCGGCACGAACATTTGGTTTTATGGATGAAGTCGAATATGTCAGGGCTCGAGGACTGGCAAAAGGCTCATCATTAGATAATACTGTAGTTTTTGATAAAAACGGAACCCCAATCAATGAAGGAGGCTTGCGTATTCCCAATGAACCAGCCCGGCATAAGCTATTAGACGCAATCGGAGATTTATCACTCGCCGGCGGACTACTTCAGGGAAAATATGAAGCCTATTGTCCAGGACATCAGTTGAACAATTTGCTGTTACGTAAACTATTTTCCGATAACGCAAATTATGAAATAATTATATAACAAACATCGCAAAAAACATCAATAACAAAGATGCCTTTTGCGATTAGTTCGACGCATTTATCCGATTGTGCTTTTGTCGTTTTATGGAGTTAACAATTAGATCTATTGCGAAAGTGATTTTTATGATTCCACAAACTCTGACAGCCAGATGTTTTGAAATATTACCTTCGACTTTCGCAATAACTCTATTAATCAAATTCTCCACAACATCCACAGCAAAATAAATTCCAAAATGAATCTTGAGTGGAAGCCTGAGGTAATTTTTGAGATAAATCTTTAGGGAAAAGACTTGTTAATCTTTCTCTTAAATTTTTATCTAGATTAATATTCTCATTACGTAAAATCACAAAACATATAGATTGTTGTGCCGTATTAAGATTGTTTTGAATTTTACAGCCAGTAATTAGTTCTTCGATTTCTTGTTGGTTAAACTCAGCATTTAATAAAGTCAACGCATGAGTCCATAAAGCATATAAATTTTTCTCTTCCATCAATTCTCCATAGTTAGAGATTTCGCCACCATTTTTAATATCTCTTAATATGTCAGACAATACCTTATCTTTTCCATCTCTAACAACTGTTTCATATATTCCCTTTATCCTTTTTATCGTATTTACATAAGCAGGCCTCATTTCACTTGTTTGGTCCAATGTCTCCAATTCAATTAAGCCTTGCTCCATAGTAGAATTCATTGCCACTGTTGAATTAATTGATAAAGCTGATAAAGCACAGCCCAATGCTATTTGTTTTAAGTTTACCATAACTTTTCCCCAATAATTATATCGATATATATAAGTGATTCCCTCTCTGAAGTCAAGTTATTTTTGTTGAAAATAATGAAATTTTTATACCTTACAAACCCACAATAAAAACAGAAGTCGAACGGTGTAAGGAGCAAAAAAGGATCGAGTAACTCGGTATAATATTTATATTTTATTGTTTTAAATAGGAGTTACTCGATGATGAAATTATACACCCAAAAACCAAAGAAATACAAGCAATTACAACCAGAAGAAATAGGCCAGATTGAAGCATATTACAAAATGGGTATGTCGATATCGGAAATTGCGCGAATGCTAAATCGTTCAAAATCAACGATTTCTTATGAAAATCGCAGAGGTAAGCATCGGGAAAAATATATCACACGTATTGCACAAAACAGGTCAGAAAAGCGACGTCGGGAATTTCATAAACACAACAAGTGGTCCGATTATAAGTTATTGAAATTTATCGAATATCATTTAAAAATTGAGAAGATGTCGCCAGAAATTATATCCAATATATTAAAAGAGCGGTTTGGCATAAAATTTTTACATACCAGTATTTATAATTTAATCGACAAACATCGACATGAGTGGAATAACTTTTTGATTTGTCGAGGGAAAAGAAGAAAAAAGCACTATAATAAAGCAGGTGTTAATGCGATACCAAATCGAGTTGATATATCGCAACGTCCGTCAGATGTAAATTTAAGGAATGAAGAGGGACATTACGAGGCTGATACGGTATTGTCATCTAAGGGCAGGAAGGCCTATCTAGCAGTGTTTGTGGAACGAAAAACGAGAATGTATTTTCTGCAAAAAATAAAAGATAAAAGTGCTGGAGAAATGCTGTTAGCGACGATGAAAGTTCTCAATTGGCTCTCGCCCCGTGAGCTTTTCGACCTCATCCGTTCGGCTTATTAGTTTATTGTGCCAACGCCGTCGGAAAACAGAATTCTAAATCTCAAACGTTTTTTTATTTGCGAAACAAGAAACTTTGTGCGTTCTTTTATGATGTCAACGGTCCACTCGTCTTTATCGCAAACATTACTATTAAGATTCAGCCCGTTCTTGTATCCAATGTAAGCATCGGCTGTTGAATCTTTACTTTCTTTTTTCTCTTGAAAGGATTTATTCCTTAATGTGCTGTTATACCCGGTAATTGTTAGATTTCCCAACGTATGTACATAAGTATTTTGATACTCTTTAGCTTTTTCACAGTCTCCATTAGCAATCATATCAACCCAACAATCTGGGATATTGGTGCCTTGAGGAAAGATGTGTTCAACAGTCCATTTGTATTGGCCACTGTCATATTTAGCCCAAAGGTCCTGCTGCTTTTCTCTGGTCATACCTTTTTTGGCTAGCATACATAAAATGAAACGAACAGTTCCTTTATTTTCATCATATACCGGTCCACTTAAACGTTGTTCAAACAATTCGTCAGAAGCTGATCTAGATAAAAGCCTCAGTCTTAATTTTTCATATATTATATTCCCAATATAGTTTCCTCTTTCGATTTCTTCGATGAAAGACATAAATAACCTTGTTAAATCTCGAGTTGGAGGTATGTCAGTTAGGTTTCTTCTTACGAAGAAATTTACGAGCAGGACGTTAATTTTAATGATGTCTGCCTCTGATAATCGTAAAGCCTGCTGTTTTTTTAGCAGATACAGCAAAAGAAGATATGCGGGAACACCTTGTACTCGTTGTAAATCCAAGTAACTTTCTTTTAATTCATAGGAAATTTTATTCTGATTTATCAACGTGATTTGCGCATAAAGCTTAGAGGTGTCAGTTACATCATTTAGGAAGCCTTTAGGATCTTTTGAAACAATTTTTTCATATATATCCAACAAGGTCGTACGAGTAGCAATTGGACCCAGCGGATACATTCTGTCGTCATTGATAAATGGTTCATTAATGGATTTTCTGAAAGCATTATAATTCTGTCTAAAGAAGCGTTCTTGAAAGGCAACATCATCACCTAAGTTCTTAAGTATCTCAGTCCAACGATTAAAGTAGTAATCCAATGCATTACCTTTCAGATCTAGTTTGGAAAGGAGCAAATTTTTGATTAAATCTACAGCTGACAAAGGAGTTCCTCTATCATTTAAAGACTCAAATAACGTATATGCGTCAGAATGGTTAGTGACATCAATTTTTACAAATATAGCAGAATTTATCTTATCTAAAATTTTAAACGCAACATGTATCTTTTGTCCTCCATTTTGAATAACCTCGTCGATGCGTTTTTTGAAATAGTAAAATGCATGATAGATTTTTCTGTTACCTGCATTTTTCGGAGTTGAATGTTTAACAATAATACCATGTTCAGAGAGCAGTGATAAATAATCTTCTAAATTTGAATTTTGACGCTGAGGTACCACTCTTGTTTCATCATCTGTTTTTTTCAGAACTAATCTCTTCTTTAATTGTAAAAGGTCGGACTGTTGATCTTCATCAAGTTCTTCTTTGTTTTTTGAAAGGTAAGAATAAAGAGCTGTTAAAAAAATGCTGATAGTTGTGATCCTCTGCTGTCCATCAACAACTTCAAGCTTCGGAGGTTGAAGAGAATCTTTAGTAGTATTTATGCAAATTATTGAACCTAAAAAATAACCTTCATCATGTTCCATCAAATCATCAAAAAGAGCTTCCCATTGTTTGAGTCCCCATGTATATTCACGCTGATACTTGGGAATTTCATAAACAGCTTTAGATTCCGGATCTAGTATCTGTGAAATCGGATATTTATTGACGAAAATATTATTTAAATTCATGTGGTCGCTCTCCCAAATTTAAATTTTACAGATACTACAGACCACGAATACAAATTGCAAAATCTGTTGTCATTTTATTCAAAATTGGTAAAATTATTGTTAACTTTTTAAATTTTTTCCTGAGTTTGAGTTATGTTTTTACTATCACTCGCTACTCCAAAGATTTTATGCGGAAAAAATGTTAACGATTTTTATAAAAGTTGATTTAAACCTCAAATTTGAGCGGAAATAACTAAATTCTCCATTTCCCCTTATTTGGAGATTTTTCGGCGTTTGGAGAGAGATTTTTCGCAAAACATGTAGATTGGAGATTGATTGATGGCAATTACCCTGGAAATGATGAGATTAGTTATGAAAAAGTAACCCCGTGGGTAAAAAAGGTAACAAGCCAAAATAATTGATCAGGAGATTAGCTGTTTTTGAAAAATTCAACTGCAAAATGAACGGTTTTACTGTAGTCAAAACCGGCTGGAAACGTATAGACGGAAGCGTAGAAACTATTCCTGCTTTAAAAATGAGGATTGGAATTTAGTAAAAACGATGACTTCCGTATTCAAGATATTCATTTCGTTTGTTACAGTTATGACTGAAAGGGCTGAGTAATGACATACTGCAAATGGGATGAAATATCCGAACTTTACAAACGCTATCATAACGAAGAGTGGGGAGTGCCTTTACATGATGATCGGATGCAGTTTGAGTTTCTGGTACAGAAATTATCTTTGCTTTGAGATACTTAACGATAGTAGATGATATATACTCAATCTGATAGATTAGCTATATCCTGTGAAAGCTGTTCCTGCGCTTTCTTATATTTCTCCTGTAGTATCAAAAAGTCTTTCAGCTTTGTTTGAACAAAGGTTTGCTGTTCTTTGTAAGGAATATAATCAATGTAATAATCCTTAAACATATCTGGCGATATAGTCAGCTTTGACGTTCCATCTGATAAATCAGAAACTATCGGCTTTCGTATAGACGCGAAATAGCAATTATAAAATTCTAAGTCAATCGGATATTTCGGGTCATGCTTGCTTGTTAAGACAAGGCACAAATTACTTGCAATGAATTTTCCATTGACATAGTGACTGCGTCCTAAAGAACCCGCCGCACTAACTGCATACACAATCGCTTCTGTATCAAGGGTATATTCTGTATGCGTTTTCCATTCTTCACTTGCTGTTACAAAAGGATAGTCGCCGTCAATATTGCTTTCACTTGCCAGTGTCCCTTTAGATACATGAAATAGCGTGCTAACCTTTACCATTTCATAGTTGCTATTACGCCGGGTTTACACCCCCGCACAGTTCAACACGCCGTCTTTATATATCTTCTTTTTTTGACAAATTCCTGGTATTTCTTTTGAATTAGATACCGCGTCAAAAATAGCGTTCTCTTTTTCAGTCCATGTGCCGTTTTTATCAATCCACCCTTTATGCTGAATGCTCACAAAACCGTCGTCGTCAAGGTTATAGAAAAGAACATCGTCAGATTGAATATGCGGTGTTTTTGTAAAGCCGAAAACGGACGTGTTAACAGTCCTTTTTTGTTCCGAAAACAACTTGTTAGGCATTTTGATAACATACTCCAGCTTTGCCATAGACAAAATCTTTTCTGTCAATCCTCCTTGATTGTGGGTCAGGGTAGGCGTGGGCATAATGATAACAAGTTTTCCGCCTGGCTCAAGGTAATTCAAGGCTTGAATGGTAAACCTGATAGGATTGTTATTCTCGTAAGGCGGATTGATAATAACCCTTGTGGGCTTCATGCCACGGATATATTCAAGTAGTTCTTTATCGTTATTGTTGACAATACCGCTTTGTGTTTCGTCAAGCAGGCTACTTCTGTATAATAAATTAGTTCTGCCGTCTCCGTGCAGAAACATATTTGAACACGCAAGGGCAAAAAGAACCGAATCGATTTCAAAGCCGATAAGTTGCTTTTCTTTAATTCTTGTAATTGTATCTTCGTCGCTTTTGGCAAGCGCAATCATTGTTTCCATGGCCTCCATAAGAAAGCCACCGGAACCTGTACAAGTATCTAATACCACGTCATTTACAGACAAGCGTGCCAAACGAACCATTAGTTCTTTGATATGGTCAGGGGTCAAGATAATATTCTTATTATCCACTTTCCCCGCACGGGAAAGAAAGATTTTATAAGCACGCCCTAAAATATCCTGCTTTTCTTCGTTCTGGAAAGGATAAAATATCTTATCCTCAATAATGCTAATGATTTTTTTGTATTCATCAAGGGTATAGTCAATATTTTTGATAAATGAAAACTTGTCGCGCCAGCTAAACTCTTTTGAAAGACTATTGATTTTGCTTTCAAGTTCCGTCGTGATCGCTTCAAGGATTGCTTTATTGAGATTATGCGCTTCAAGAATTCTCACTTTCGTTGACACAACTTCCTGTTTTGATGGGGCTTGAATGCTCTTATATGTGCTTCTAAAGTTATTATTCTTCAAAGCAATCATTAACCCGGAAAAGAACAAACTGCGGTCAGTATCACGAACTTTGTTGTTATCATTAAAGCGTTTATTCAAATTCTTTAATACAGTTACAAGGGCTTCGGTCGTGACACTCTCGCCGTACTTTGTTTTGATATACTGCTTTTCAATTGCAGGAATAGAAAGCAAGGTGTTTTTTTGCGGGAATGGTTTTATTTCGGACATTCCCATAAGTTTCAAATAATATGTCACAAGGATATTTTCCCGTGATTGTCCCGATACGCTAATACCGATAATATCTTTGTGTATCTTGTTATTTACCATGTAATACTGTACTTCGTCCTGCGCCGCGGCGTGGTCTGTTGCTTTCGCTTCAACCACTATACAATAGTCGCCTTTGTCACAGAAAAAATCAGGGTAGCCACTATAGGAAGTACCTTTTTTTGACGTAAATCCATATCCGAACGGTATAGCCGATTTTTCAATAAAAGTGCTTGCACCATAAAAGTCACGAAAAAGGTTTTCTGTTATCGTTTCGCTAACTTTTTTTCTTGCCATATCATTTACCGCTTTTTTCTGTGTTGTTCTATATCTCCACTATGTCGTCAAATATACAGTCAAAGACTATACGGATTTTCGCCAAACTATCCATTGCCGCAGATTCATACTTTCCCATTTTTTCCTTTAGTGGGTCCAAATTTGAGTCATCCCATGGATTTTCGAAAAGTCCATCTCCGTTGTAATCCATTCCCCAAACGCAGTTTCCATAAATCAACGATATCTCCGAACACATAAATAAAAATTTTTGCATTCCATGCTCTCCCAAATTCAAATTTTACGGATACTACAAACTACGAACGTAAATTACTCAATCTGTCTCCAATTCTATCCAAAATTGGTAAATTTATTGTTAACTTTTTAAATTTTTTCAGAGTTCGAGTTATGTTTTTACTATCATTCGCTACTCCAATAGTTTTTTGCGGAAAAAATTTTAACGATTTTAAGAAAACTTGATTTAAATCTCAAATTTGAGCGGAAATAACGAAATTCTCCATTTCCCCTCGTTTGGAGATTTTCGAGCTTTTGGAGAGAGATTTTTCGCAAAATATATAGATTGGAGACTATTTAAATGTATTTAAACTTTGGAATGAATTAATGATAAACTGCATGTGTTAGAAAAATTCCTTTATCAAATCTTCGTAAATATCCTTACAAAACAAGAAGTTATATACAAGCTGGTGGACATTGCAGGGATCGAACCTGCGGCCCCCACCGTGTGAAGGTGATGCTCTACCGCTGAGCTAAATGTCCAATCTCGACAAAAAAATGGTGGAGCCGAGGGGAGTCGAACCCCTGACCTCGACGATGCGAACGTCGCGCTCTACCAACTGAGCTACGACCCCATTAAAAATAAAATATCACTCAACCTTTCGTGTTAACAAACTAAAAAACAAAGACTATTAATAGCCTTCACGCTCCATACGTTTTCTAAGCAATTTTCTTGATCTGCGAATAGCTTCAGACGCCTCTCTTACTCTCTTTTCAGATGGCTTCTCAAAATGTCTACGCAATTTAATTTCACGAAAAATTCCTTCGCGTTGCATTTTTTTCTTCAAAGCTCTTAACGCTTGATCAACGTTATTATCACGAACAAATACGAGCACATTTCCTCCTAATATTCTAACTTATTCTTTATACACAAACTATTTATATTTTAAAAGATAGTTCTTTATAAAAAATGAAAATTTTAATTTTAGAGTGCGTGTATTTTAAAGTTTTTTATGTGGAGCTTGTTTTAACGGTTAATTAACCATGTTGACCAAAAACAGCAAAGCAAGAGACAACCAACAGAGAGTAGCTTGAATTTTTACGCTCTCGAAATATTTGCGATGATTTATGATGTATAAAAATACTTGTGCAAATAATTGCAAAAGTCGACCACAAATAAAACGGCACTAAAAACAAAAACTTCCGCGACTGGATGAACGGTTATCCGAACCGCAAATTATAAATTCCAGCGATAATATTGAACCTAAGATGCAACTTTTTTCTTGAAATTTCGATAAACCGATCCCAGAATTTTGAATTTTTTAAGCTGAGCAAAGCTGTATTATGAGCCTTTTGCTCCGGTGTTAGTGGCGTTTTCCGCCGTCGTTTGAACGGCAAACTCGTATTCTCATGAATTTTTTGCAAACCTTGA
>Ga0256405_10009855_pt1 | contig 12878 bp, 9 predicted proteins | sample RumenRJG_02DNA_FD_189096 | JGI IMG/M metagenome (GOLD analysis project Ga0256405, IMG submission 189096) | Bovine rumen microbial communities from Lethbridge, Alberta, Canada - RJG_02 | ecosystem: Host-associated > Mammals > Digestive system > Stomach > Rumen | place: Canada: Alberta | collected...
ATGCGAGCATTGTAACCGAAAAAGATGGCAAAAAGACACCACAGAAAACTAAAAGCGGCCGATAAAACTCAAATACATTGGGTAGGGAAACTAAAAACAGAATTTTTAGAACCTACCTTTATTCTAACTATCGAAGTTGAGCTGTTGCAAGACTTCTATTGAACAGATTATTTTTTATGTCAGAAAGAAAAGTTCGTGTGCGCTTCGCACCAAGTCCAACCGGACCTCTTCATATCGGTGGCGTTCGCACAGCACTGTACAACTACCTCTTCGCACGTCAGCATGGCGGCGATTTTATTTTCCGTATTGAAGATACCGATTCCACCCGTTTTGTTCCGGGTGCAGAGGAATATATCATAGAAGCTTTCAAGTGGCTGGGTGTTGAATTTGACGAAGGCGTTAGCTTCGGTGGGAATCACGGTCCTTATCGTCAGAGCGAGCGCAGGGACATATACAAGAAATATGTTCAGCAGTTGCTTGACGCCGGTAAGGCATACTATGCATTCGACACTCCAGAGGAGCTGGATGCCAAGCGTAATGAAATCGAGAACTTCCAGTACGATGCCCAGACACGTTTGCAGATGCGCAATTCTCTGAGCATGGATGAGGCTGAAGTAAAGCGTCTGATTGCTGAAGGTGCACAATATGTGGTACGTTTCAAGATTGAACCTGGACGTGATGTACATGTTGATGACATCATCCGTGGGGATGTAAGCATCAATAGTTCTGTGCTGGATGACAAGGTGCTCTACAAGAGTGCTGACGAACTGCCTACATATCACCTCGCCAATATCGTTGACGACCATCTCATGGAAGTGACCCATGTGATTCGCGGTGAAGAGTGGTTGCCAAGCGCTCCGCTTCACGTGCTGCTTTACGAAGCATTCGGATGGGCAGACACTATGCCTCGTTTTGCTCACTTGCCACTGCTGCTCAAACCAGTGGGCAATGGCAAGTTGTCGAAGCGTGACGGTGACAAGTTCGGTTTCCCTGTATTCCCGCTCGAATGGCATGACCCTCAGACTGGTGCAGTAAGTGCAGGCTATCGTGAACAGGGCTATCTGCCAGAGGCTGTGGTTAATTTCCTTGCTCTTCTCGGATGGAATCCGGGAACAGACCAGGAGATTATGTCGATGGAAGAACTGATTAAGCAGTTCAACCTGTCGAAGTGCTCAAAGAACGGTGCCCGTTTCGATTATGTGAAAGGTATATGGTTCAATCATCAGTATCTGCTGCAACGCCCTGCAACTGAATGGGTGCCTGAGTTCGACAAGATTCTTCGCGCTGAAGGCATCGAAAGCACTCCTGAGCGTGAGGCTGCCGTTGTGGAGATGATGAAGCAGAAAGTGATTGAATTCACTGACAAGGAAGGTAACAAGAAAAAACGTAATATCAGTTTCGTAAGCGACCTCTGGCCTCTGTGCAAGTTCTTCTTCGTTGCTCCTGAGACATACGACATGGAAGATAAGTTTGTGCGTAAGAACTGGAAAGAGACTACCGCTCAGGAAATGGATGAACTTGCTGGTGTGCTGACTGCCATTGACAACTTCACAGTTGAGGAAATCAAGGATATGGTAGAGGCATGGTGCGAGGCAACAGGACGTAAGCCATGGAACGCATGGCGCGTCTGCCTGGTAGGTACCGGACAGGGTCCTGATATGTACGAACTTGCAGCATTCTTGGGCAAGGAAGAGACAATTCGTCGTATGGATGCTGCGATTAAGAGTTTGGTTTAACGTGAAGAGTTTTGGGTGAAGTGATAGTACTTGAATAATAATCGTTAAATCGCAAAACATTGTAAATGTACAATATAATAATATATTTGTATTCTTTCGGTGCTTGGGTGCTGTCGTTTTTCGACAAGAAAGTCAAGAAAATGATTGAAGGACAGCGCCAGACAGCAGAGATACTGCAAAAGGGAATCCTGCCGCAGGATAGTGTGGTGTGGTTCCATGCCGCTTCTCTTGGCGAGTTTGAGCAGGGAAGACCTCTTATGGAACGTCTGCGTCGCGAGCATCCGGAATACAAGATCCTGCTTACTTTCTTCTCTCCCTCGGGATATGAGGTGCGTAAGAACTATGAAGGAGCGGATGTGATATGCTATCTGCCGTTCGACACTCCAGGTCGTGCCCGCCGCTTCCTGAAGCTTGCTCATCCTGAGATTGCACTTTTCATTAAATACGAATTCTGGCAAAACTATCTCACTCAAATGCACCATAGCGGTGTGCGTGCGTATAGCATCAGTAGTATTTTCCGCGAAAAGCAGCATTTCTTCCGCTTCGGAGGCAATCCAAAGCCTTTGCGACAGTTCAACCAACTGTTTGTGCAGAATGAGAAATCTAAGAATTTGCTTGCAACCGTAGGTGTCAACAATGTGACCATCGTAGGTGATACTCGTTTTGACCGTGTTATCGACATCTGTCGTCAGGCTGCAGATATTCCCGAAGTTGAGGCTTTCGTCAAGGATGGTTCGCCTGTGTTTATTTGCGGAAGCAGCTGGCAACCCGATGAAGAAATCTATATTCCGTATTTTGCAAGTCACAAAGATTGGAAACTTATCATTGCCCCGCATGTGGTAAGTGATGAGAATCTCAGCAGACTGGAACAATTGCTGAAGGATAATGGAATGGACTGCGTTCGCTATAGTAGTCTGACGGGTAAATCTTCGACTGCGGTAAATAGCAGAGTACTCGTGGTCGATTGTTACGGAAAACTGGCGTCAATCTATCGCTACGCCACAGTTGCAGCTGTAGGTGGCGGTTTCGGTGTAGGTATTCATAACGTGCCTGAGGCTGCAGTATATGGTGTTCCGGTATTGTTTGGTCCTAATAACAAGAAGTTCCGTGAGGCTCAAGCTCTTCTTCGTGAAGGTGGAGCAGTGGAATATACCGATGCTGCATCGTTTGCTCAGACCATGGATAAGTTTATTGCAGACAAAGACGCTCTTGCCAAGGCAGGACGCATAGCAGGAGACTACATCAGCAATAATGCCGGTGCATCAGATAAGTGCTATAAAGCTATATTTGCTGGTTAACCTCCGATAATGGTTTTGATTCCCTGAGCAGTAAACATGTCAGAGATATGATTAATGGTAACTTCGGAAGGAGTTGCCATTTTTATGTTTTGTGGGTTGTAATGACTCCAGAAGCGTTGGTGCTTGTCCTTACCAACATCGTGGTAGGGTAGGAGATTGACTTGGAAGGGAAGTAGACCTTCCCCACGGCCCCTTTCGACTTCTTCGTGAAGTGTGAAGTGTGAAGTGTGAAGTGATTGTACTGGAGCAGATTCTTTGATTTTTTCAAAGATTTCAGAAACAAAGCGGATGGTAGCTGCTATGTTCTGTTCATCGGCGTTAATGCCTTCGATGAGCGGAATACGTATCCACATGGGTTTGTGGAGTGAAGCCAACAGACGGATGTTGTCGAGAATAAGTTCGTTGGAAACTCCTGTATATTTCTTGTGGATGGCGCTGTCCATGTGCTTGAGGTCAACAAGGAATAACTCGCACTCATTTACAACCTTCCTCAGTTGTTCGGAAGGAAGATGGAGAGTTGTGTCAACGGTGCGATGGAATCCGCGATTGCCTAATTCCTGAAGTACGGCAAGTGCGTCGTCAATATGCATCAGTGGTTCACCTCCGCAGAGAGTGACACCACCTCCGCTGTTGGTCATGATATCTCGCTCTTTCTCTATTTCAAACATCAGTTCCTCCATAGTCCAGTCTCTTCCACAGAGTTCCAAGGCTGTGGTAGGACAGACTTCGGTACATTTTCCACATTGAACGCAATGACTACCCTCTACAGGCTTTATGCCGTCGCTGGTGAGTTGGATAGCACCATTGGGACATGCTGCAACACAGCTGCTGCAACCGATACATTTCGATTTCTTATATAGTTTCTGTGGGTGTTCACTCCAAGACTCTGGATTATGACACCACACACAGCGCAACGGACAGCCCTTGAAGAAGATCGTTGTACGAATTCCAGGGCCATCGTTAATACTATATCGTTTTATGTCGAAAAGGGTCATTGTAGTGGGTCTGTTATTTCAGCATAGTGAGGACGCGTTTGAGACCGCTGACAAGAGTGTCGATATCCTCTTTGGTGTTGTAGAATGCGAGGGATGCACGTACGGTTCCTTCAACACCGAGACGGTGCATCAGTGGTTCGGCACAGTGGTGACCTGTGCGAACAGCAATGCCGAGGCGGTCAAGCAGTGTGCCAATGTCAAGATGGTGGACGCCGTTCACATTAAAGGAGAGAAGTCCTGTCCCCATAGGAAGACCCTCCCCAACTCTACCAAGGGAGGGAGTTGTTACTGCCATCGGATTATAGATGTTGATATCCTCAATTTGACTTAACTGCAGGAAGGCGTATAGTCCGAGTTCGTGTTCGTAGGCTGCGATGTTGTCCATACCGATGGCAGAGACGTAGTCAAGGGCAACTGCCAGTGCGTGACTGCCTACATAATCAGGAGTTCCTGCTTCAAACTTGTAAGGCAGTGAGTTGTATGTGGTGTGTTCGAAACTGACTTTATTTATCATTTCGCCTCCACCCTGATATGGCGGCATCTGATCAAGATACTTCTCTTTACCGTAGAGAACACCGATGCCTGTAGGTCCGTAGATCTTGTGTCCGCTGAATGCAAAGAAATCGCAGTCGAGCGCCTGCACGTCTATGGCGATGTGAGGAGTAGACTGTGCTCCGTCAATAAGGACAGGGATGTTATGTGAATGTGCTTTCTCAATGATTCTCTTAACAGGATTGACTGTGCCGAGCACATTGCTCATGTGAGTGACGCATACGAGACGTGTATGCTCATTCAGCAGTGCGACATAGGCTTCAAGGTCGAGGGTGTAGTCATCGAGCATAGGGATAACGCGAAGGGTCATTCCCTTGCGCTCACAGAGCATCTGCCAGGGCACGATGTTGCTGTGGTGCTCCATCGTCGAGACTACGATTTCGTCACCTTCCTTGCAGAACGCCTCTCCGAAACTGAACGCCAACAGGTTGATGCTCTCGGTAGTGCCGCGGGTGAAGACTATCTCGTTGGTGCTTCCTGCATTGATAAACTTACGTACAGTCTCACGAGCCTGTTCATGCAGGTCTGTAGCCTGCTGGGAGAGGAAATGCACACCACGGTGAACATTAGCGTTCACGTTGTTGTATTCCTCGCTGATGGCTTCGACCACACAACGCGGCTTCTGGGTGGTAGCTGCATTGTCGAGGTAAACCAGTGGCTTGCCGTAGACGGAACGGGAGAGGATGGGGAAATCCGATCTATTCATTATTTACACATTGCACATCCTGTGCATTTATTGAGTTCACCACGGAAACGTTTTTCTACCAAGTAGTGAAGACGTTCACGCAGTGGCTGAAGTTGAATTTCATCTATAACTTGTCCTACGAATGCGAACTTGAGCAGCATACGTGCTTCACTTTCGCTGATACCGCGCTGACGCATGTAGAAGAGTGCGATGTCATCGAGTTTGCCAACTGTAGAACCATGAGAACACTTGACATCATCGGCATAAATCTCAAGCATGGGCTGGGTGTAAATGCGGGCATCGTTGCTGGCGCAGAGATTGGCGTTGGTTTCCTGCGACACTGTATGCTGAGCATCTGGACGTACCAGCACACGACCTGCGAAAGCACCTACAGCACTGTCGTCAGCCACATATTTATATAGTTCGCGTGAAGTACAGTTTGGCACACGGTGATCAATCAGGGTGTTGTTGTCAACATGCTGATTCTTGTCGGCTATTACACAACCGTTGAGGGTTATCTCAGAGTGTTCACCTTGAAGGGCAACGTCAGTTGTGTTGCGTGTGAGTCCGTTGAAGAGGGTTATGTTATTGTGCGAAACCACACAGTCACGACCTACCTGCATGTGAACATCTGAGAAACGTTTGCAAGCGGTGTGTGTCTCTTCCATTTCGTACATGTCAAGACGGGAGTTGTCTGCACAGAAAATCTCCACAACCTGCGATGACAGGAACGACACATTGTCCATGGCATGGTCGCAGAACAGTAGCGATGCTTCCGCTCCTTCTTCCAATACAATCAGTATGCGGCGGCAAACCATAAGGTCAACGTTGGAACGAAGAATGTTCACTACCTGCAGTGTTCGCTCCATGCGCTGATGCTTGGGCACATAAACCAGAAGTCCGTCCTGTGCGAACATCGTGTTGAGTGCAGCCACGGTGTCGTCAGCACCGGCAAAACTCTTATTATAATATTGTGTAAGGATGTCTGGGTATTTCTCCGCTGCTTCCTTGAAAGAGCAAACGAAAGGTATGGGACGTTCGAAGAGTGGCTGGTCGTTAATAACGTAAACGAGGTTTGTAGACAAGTTCGGAACATCGCACTTGAATACGTCACGAGGATTGACATCGAACTTCTTTCTTGCCAGGTTTACACCATAGTCAGGCGCAAACGCCGCAGCCACGTCGGTGTAGCGGTAGCGTTCGACCTTTAGAGTAGGGAAGCCTTGCGCAGAGAGAGCCTCGAATGCAGCGTCACGAACGACATTCATTGGCTGAGGGCTGTGCTGGCAGATAAGTTCGCGCTGTTCCTTGTATAAGTCTATGTATTGCTGGGCATTATTCATGAGCGGTCTCTTCCTTTATCCAGTCAAAGCCTTTGTCTTCAATCAGCTGTGCCAGTTCAGGACCAGCGGTTTTCACGATTTTGCCGTCAAGCAGGACATGAACCACGTCAGGACGGATATAATCAAGCAGACGCTGGTAGTGAGTGATGACGAGTGCCGAAGTCTTCTCGGTGCGCAACTTGTTGAAACCTTCGGCTACAATGCGCAAGGCGTCAACGTCAAGACCAGAGTCTGTCTCGTCGAGTATGCAGAATGTAGGTTCGAGCATTGCCATCTGGAAAATCTCGTTGCGCTTCTTCTCTCCACCGCTGAATCCTTCGTTCACACTACGGTTAACGAGTTTGCTGTCAATCTCCACCAGTTTACGCTTTTCACGCATCAGTTTCAGGAATTCGGTAGATTTCAACGGCTCACGACCCATAGCTGCATAACGTGCATTTACTGCTGCACGCATGAAGTTGTTCATCGAAACACCTGGTATTTCGATTGGTTGCTGGAACGACATGAATATGCCTGCATGAGCACGCTCCTCAGTCTTCATGGCGAGGAGGTCCTGCCCGTTGAAGGTTATACTGCCTTCAGTCACTTCGTATGCAGGATGTCCGACAATCACGTTGGAGAGTGTGCTCTTACCTGCACCGTTTGTTCCCATGAGAGCATGAATCTCACCATCTCGAATGGTGAGGTCTACACCTTTTAATATTTCTTTTCCAGCTACAGTTGCATGGAGATTATGTATTTCTAACATAAAAAGACCCCTCCCCCGCCTCCCCAAGGGGAGGAGTAGAATGTTTGAGGGGGAATTCTTCTACTATTATGATTAATATAGTTTTTTCGTTATTTCGACAACTTGAAAAATGGCCTATCCTACAGTTCCTTCGAGGCTTACGCTTAAGAGCTTCTGTGCTTCAACGGCAAATTCCATCGGAAGTTTGTTGAGCACGTCCTTGGCGTAGCCGTTGACAATGAGTCCTACAGCTTCCTCGGTTGGAATACCACGTTGGTTGCAGTATAGCAACTGGTCTTCACTGATCTTCGACGTAGTGGCTTCGTGTTCTACCGTTGCTGAGTTGTTGTGCACATCCATGTATGGGAAAGTGTGCGCTCCGCATTTGTCTCCGAGCAAAAGTGAGTCGCAAGATGAGTAGTTTCGTGCACCCTCGGCGTTTTTGCTCACTTTCACCAGACCGCGGTAGGAGTTCTGTGAGTGTCCTGCCGATATGCCTTTGGAAATGATGGTTGAACGTGTGTTACGTCCCTGGTGAATCATCTTGGTACCGGTATCAGCCTGCTGATGGTTATTGGTAACAGCGACGCTGTAGAATTCTGCCACGCTATTGTCACCGGTGAGAACACATGACGGGTATTTCCATGTGATTGCACTTCCTGTCTCGACTTGTGTCCACGAGAGTTTGCTGTTGGCTCCACGCAGGTGTCCTCGCTTGGTGACGAGATTGAGTACGCCTCCGCGTCCTTCGCTGTCACCGGGATACCAGTTCTGAACGGTCGAGTATTTCACCTCGGCATTGTCCATAACTACAATCTCAACGATAGCGGCGTGGAGCTGGTTTTCGTCGCGCATAGGTGCTGTGCATCCTTCAAGGTATGACACATAGCTGTCGCTGTCGCATACGATGAGTGTGCGTTCGAACTGTCCTGTACCCTTGGCGTTGATGCGGAAATATGTGGAGAGTTCCATAGGACAGCGTGTGTTCTTGGGAATATATACGAAAGAACCGTCGGAGAATACAGCCGAGTTGAGTGCGGCAAAGTAGTTGTCGCGGTAGGGGACAACCGAACCGAGATACTGGCGGACGAGGTCGGGATATTGGCGAACAGCCTCGCTGATGCTGCAGAAGATGATATTCTTTTCTGCAAGACGTTCCTTGAACGTGGTCTTCACAGAAACCGAGTCCATGACTGCATCGACTGCGGTTCCGCTGAGAGCAAGACGTTCTTCGAGGGGGATACCGAGCTTGTCGAATGTCTTCATGAGTTCAGGATCAATTTCGTCTACCGACTTGGGACCGTCTTTCTTGGCGGTAGGGTCGGCGTAGTAGGAGATGTCCTGATAATCAATAGGTGGCATCTGAAGGTGTCCCCACGTGGGCTGTTCAAGCGTTTGCCAGTATCGGAAGGCTTTCAAACGGAATTCAAGCAACCATTCCGGCTCCTCTTTCTTTCTGGAGATGAGCCGGACAACATCCTCGTTGAGTCCGCGTTCGATTATATCTGTATGTATGTCGGTAGTGAAGCCGAATTTGTATTTCTCTTCAGCTACACGACGTACAAAATCATTATTTTCGTTGTTGGTCTGCATAAAGAATTCTTAACTCTTTATTTTAGAAGTATGCTTGGCAGTTCGTCGCGCATACCGTACATTGGTGTCGCACCTTTGGAGATTTCCGTGGAATCGGTGACAATGAGCAAATCCGGGATAATCGGATGCGAAGCATGCTTGCATTTATAGAAGAGTTCACTGCGTTGCTCAAGCAATTCAGGCTCGTGTCCCCATTTGCTTTTTTGAAGGTCCATGAGGTTGAATGCAAAACTCATAACCAGTCCGTATCCTATTGCTCCGATTACCGCTCCTCCTAATCGGTTGAGGGTGTTGAGATGTATGGTCTCGAAGAAACGTGTAAGCAATGTTGCCGCCCATCCAAGCAGAATGGGGACGAGGATGGCAATAAGCAGGAAGACGATGACTTGTGCAAATTCGGAACTGGTTCCGGCCTTTGCAGCCAATTCACCGGCAAATGTATTGTAGAGAATGGCAGCGGCGACTACGCCCACTGCCAATCCCAATAAGTTTGCTGCCATCTTGAATGCACCCTTGGAGAAACCGATTACGGCTCCCACCAGGAATACAATTATTATTAGTAGATCCACGATTATAGCTTCTGCTTAACTTCCACTTCAGTGAATGCTTCGAGTACGTCGCCTTCGCGAATGTCGTTGTAGTTTACAAGTGATATACCGCAGTCGAAGTTTGTAGAAACTTCCTTCACATCGTCCTTGAATCGCTTGAGGGCGTTGATGTCTGAAGTGTGAACTACGATACCATCGCGAATGACACGAATCTTGTCCGAACGGTGAATCTTTCCGTCGGTGACGAATGCACCGGCAACTGTACCGACTTTCGTGATACGGTAAACCTGACGTACTTCTGCGCTTCCGGTATATTCTTCCTTGATTTCTGGTGCAAGCATACCTTCCATTGCACTCTTGATTTCCTCAATAGTGTCGTAGATGATGCTGTAGAGGCGGATGTCCACACCTTCCTGCTCAGCCAGACGGCGTGCAGCCTGTGATGGACGTACCTGGAAGCCGACGATGATAGCGTCACTGGCTTTGGCGAGATCTACATCGCTTTCACTGATTTGTCCGACTGCCTTATAGATAACGTTGACTTTGATCTTCTCTGTAGAAAGCTTGATGAGAGAGTCGCTCAATGCTTCAATAGATCCGTCCACGTCACCTTTGACAATGAGGTTGAGGTCTTGAACGCCACCGACAGCAATGTCGTGGGCAATATCCTCAAGTCCCTTACGCTTGGTAGTACGTATGCCTTGTTCGCGTTTGAGCTGTTCACGTTTGTTGGCGAGATCACGTGCTTCCTGTTCGCTCTCCATCACGTGGAATGTGTCACCTGCTGTAGGTGCACCGTTGAGTCCGAGGATGAGAGCCGGTTCTGCAGGAAGTGCCTGCTGAATGCGCTGACCGCGCTCGTTGAACATAGCCTTGATACGTCCGAAATGAGTTCCTGCAAGAACTATGTCGCCCTGACGCAATGTTCCGTTCTGTACAAGCACAGTGGCAACGAATCCACGACCTTTGTCGAGTGATGATTCAATCACCGAACCTGTAGCTTTTCGGTTTGGATTAGCCTTGAGGTCGAGCATTTCTGCTTCGAGCAGCACTTTCTCCATGAGGGCATCTACATTGATACCGTGCTTAGCTGCGATGTCCTGGCTCTGGTACTTACCGCCCCAGTCCTCAACGAGGTAGTTCATTGCGGCAAGCTGCTCCTTGATTTTCTCTGGATTTGCACCTGGTTTGTCAATCTTATTGATTGCAAATACCATTGGCACGTTGGCTGCAACAGCGTGGCTGATGGCTTCACGTGTCTGAGGCATGATCTGGTCATCGGCTGCAATGATGATGATTGCGATGTCGGTAACCTTTGCACCACGGGCACGCATTGCGGTAAATGCCTCGTGACCTGGAGTATCAAGGAATGTGATGTGGCGGCCGTCTTTCATCGTCACGTTGTAAGCACCTATGTGCTGTGTGATACCTCCGGCTTCACCTGCAATCACGTTCGTCTTGCGGATATAGTCGAGGAGAGATGTCTTACCGTGGTCAACGTGTCCCATCACAGTGATGATTGGTGCGCGTGGCACGAGGTCCTTCTCTTCGTCTTCCTCTTCAACGATGGCATTGCTGACGTCTTCGCTGACGTATGTGGTTGTGTAGCCGAACTCTTCAGCAACCAGGTTGATAGTCTCTGCGTCGAGGCGCTGGTTGATGCTGACCATGATGCCGATTGACATACAAGTACTGATGACTTGTGTCACTGACACGTTCATCATGGTTGCGAGTTCGTTAGCTGTTACGTACTCAGTGAGCTTAAGTACCTTGCTTTCTGCATTCTCTGCAGCCTCTTCCTCTTCCATGCGCTGGTGGATAGCTTCGCGTTTGTCCTTACGATACTTCACACCTTTCTTCATCTGCTTGGAAGTCAGACGTGCAAGTGTTTCCTTAACCTGCTTTGAGATATCTTCGTCTGTCAGTTCTGGCTGCTTGGCAGGAGCGTTCTTCTTGTTTTTCTTCTTCTTGCCCACAGCCTGAGCCTGTTGAGGCTGAGTTGTACCTTGCTTGTTCTTCTTTGAAGGAGCAGCCTGCTGCTGGTTTGCTGCGGCATTGATGTCAACTCGCTGGTTGTTGATGCGGTTGCGCTTTTTCTTCTTGCCGGAACCGTCAGCAGAGTCACTGCCTTCACCATTGCTGGCGTCAGCACTGTTGCCTTTGCGCAGACGTTCTTTCTCCTCACGCTCCTTACGACGCTCCGCCTTGCTTTTCTTGTCAGGGCGTGTCTTGGTGTTGAGGTTTGAGAGGTCGATGAATCCGACTTGCTTGAACTTCACGCTTGGCTCTGGTGTGTCAGTGCGGAAGATGCCGTCGTCTTTAGGCTCGTCCGACTGAGAGTCTGCGTCAGCTTCGTAGATGTCAATGTCGTCGTCCTTCTTGTCGCTGGCAGGAACTGCTTTCGGCTCGACTTCCACGGCTTCTGTTGCAGCTACGGCCTTTTTCTCTGCCTTGGTCTCTGGCTGAGGTTCCTGCTGCTTAGTAGCAACTACCTCTTCCTGTTTTGGCTGTTCCTCAACAGGTGCAGGAGTTTCCTTCTGTTCTTCAACAACAGGAGCGCTGACCTTTTCAGCAGCTACTGGCTTCTCATCAACTGTAGTTTCTTTAACTTCAACAGCTAGGGTCTCTTCCTTCGCATTTTTCTTAGGTTTCAGGTCGTTGATGTTACCCAAAACCTTGAACTGCTGCTTAGGCTCAGCACCCAGACGGAAGACCTCTTCGCTCTTCTGGCTGGTCTTCTCCTTGCGTTCCTCGCGTTCTTTCTGTTCACGCTCCTTACGCTGTTTTATGTTCTGCTGGATTTCGTCGTGCTTAGTCTTATCTGCGCCGAATGCTCCCATGAGCAGCTCGTACTGCTCATCCGTGATCTTTGCATTAGGGCTTGCGTCTTCAAGAGCCTTGCCCTTTTTCTGTAGGAATTCAGCCACGGTGTTGATTCCTACATTCAGTTCTTTCAGTGCTTTGTTGAGTCTTACTGGCATCTTATATGTTGTTAAAAGACCCCCCTCCTGTCCCCCGCAAGGGGGGATGATTCAGACAACAAGGGGAAATTTTATTATGAATTGTGAATTATAAATTGTGAATTAAGTCCCATCTTATATCTTTATATCGAAGGGCGCTCCCATCCGGAGGGGGCTTTTATTCCTCGAATTCAGCACGCAGGATGTTGAGAACTTCGTCAACGGTGCTTTCTTCAAGATCGGCTTTCTCAATAAGCATTTCACGTGGCGCGTTGAGCACGGCCTTTGCGGTATCAAGACCAAGCCCCTTGATAGCTTCGATGATCCATTCGTCAATTTCGTCCTTGAATTCGTCGAGGTAGATATCTTCAGTGTCAACGTCTGCATCGTCAAGTTCACGGAATACGTCGATAGTGTAGCCGGTGAGCATTGATGCAAGCT